>JGI25128J35275_1000523_pt1 | contig 11938 bp, 10 predicted proteins | sample ETNvirenome_2_60_FD_35275 | JGI IMG/M metagenome (IMG submission 35275)
GAAAGACAATCNGGCTCNAACACCTATAAATCATACCGCTCCTCGCTGGATGGCAAGGTTCGTTATGAAATCCCGATGCAAAACGCCAGTTTTCAAGGAATTGTCCGGGAAGTAGAAGATCCCGACGTGGAGTTAGGCAAGATACTAGCCGGTGGCCCGGAAGCGGCTGAACAAAGATTGCTGAATATGCAAGCAATGCGTATTCGTAAAAACGAAACAACCGGAAAAGACATGTTGGTGGTCCCCGGTTATATGGATCTTGACGAAAAAGTACTGAACCAGTATGGATTTACAAAATCGACATATCTTGCTGGCACGAAAGGTATGTCGGGTGAGGCCTTAACTCTTTTTCCAGCGCCCACACTAGAACAAGTCATGGATTTTCCAGAGCTGTTTGACGAATACCCGCAGTTAAAAAACATAAGAGTGACCCCCACCAGTCCTTGGCAACCTTTTGTAGGCGGAAGTTATAACCCAGACAACAAGACAATTGCTTTGTCTAGTCAGGAAAATACGCCTGCGGGCCGCAAAAAAATGATGAGCATTTTAATGCACGAAATTCAACATGCCGTGCAGGATATTGAAGGGACCTACGGTGGAGCGAACGTAGCGCAGTTTGAACCGATGGGTTTTCAAAAAGATCTACAAAAAAACAGAGAAGCCATCAAAGAACAAGATAAATTAATTGAACAGGATTTATCTGTCATTGGAATTGATAGCAACGGCATTCTTAACAAAAACAAATTTATCAAGTTTGTAACAGGCGCGAAAAAAACAAAACCCATGTCCGAAGCGTTATCAGAAGCAGATTTTTTGAAAGTTAAAAACAGAATTAAAGGCTACGTTAAAAATAGAGCGGACGAAGAAAGGTTACGGGCACAAGGAAAAGTTCCGGAAGTAGACCAAGCCCGAGAAAAACTTAAAAAAGACATTGTTGCGGAACAGGCGCGTATGAGACAAGTAAACGCCACTCAGAAAGAAATATGGGGCGAACAGTTTGAAGAGAAAAAAATAAGCCCGACTTACTCGGAAGAACAAATTAACGCGATCCCTGAAAAATATCGGGGTCAAGCATATCATTACAAAGGATCTGATCGAAATTTAATTTATTTAATGAACGATTTGAAAAAAATGGATGTGGCTGATCCTGAAAAACTAACAGAAACATTGAGCAGTTCTTTTGAAGATCGACTACCTGCACTGCAACCGTTGCTGGAAACAAAAGCTGAACTAGACGAAATAACCAGTCGATCTTATCAAATGTACGCAGGCAATCCTGGTGAAGTGGAAGCTCGTAATACGCAATTGCGTTTCGAAGGTATTGGTAAAAAAGATATTATAAGGCAAAAAGGAAAACTTGAGTCTCCAAAACGTAATATTCCGCCTGAACAAGTATTAAAGATGTCCCCGGAAGAAACACAGGAAATGGTATTGCCATCAGAGGGGCTTGTCTATTCACTGTCCGAAGGCAAAAAGACGTTAACTCCCGGCGAACGGTTGGCTATGTCAATAGAACAGCCGCCGAACGGTATTGGTGAGCCTGTATTAGGCCGTCAGGAACGATTAGAGAACCTACGAGAGGAACGACGTGAGTTTAGAGAAACTGTGCTCCGTAATGCAAAAGAAAAAGAGCAAGGCGCACAAGAAAGGTTAATGGAAGACCAAGGTCAGTTTACAAAAAAAACAGATATTATTCCGTACAACGAAAAAATTAAGGAAACACAGGCCGCAGTTAAAGAAGCCGAACAAAAAGAAAGAGAATTAACCATTAAATTACGGGACGAGTTGCCCGACGACATTATCGCAAGGGATGCGAAAGGAAAACCCCTTAGTGAAAATGAATTTCGACAAGCAAACGTCATGGGGTTTCACGGTGCGTCAGAGTCCGAAATAGCAAGAATTATTGACGAGGGGGGCTTGTACCAAGAGGCTTTTGACCCTGCTTTTTATTTTACCGACGCTCCTGCTCCTGCTAGAAGTTATGGCACGGATGTTTTACCTGCCAGAATTGACACTCGTGAATTCGCTGTTGTGGATATGGGGCAGACTGGCTACGCAGGTGCTGGAATTGATTCGCAAGGTAATAAAATTCTGGGAAATTACCCAAACATAATTTCAATTGAATCTCCTGTAGAAATCACGGTTTTTGGGCAAACTGGAAAAAACATAGAAGTCCCCTTAGACGTTTTAGATCAAAACACAGACGATTTGGTTTTTGAATTAAGTGGTCAGGTTCCCGGCGTTATTTTTAACGATTTCGCTGATTTAGATCCTATGGGCTTCAAACCGTCGCCTTTTTTGCAAAACGCGCCTCTCGGTACGCAAAGACGGCGTTCGTATGAAGCACAGATGAAAAGTTACCAAGACTTTGAAGACAAGCTGCCGTATCAACAAGTTGTGGTAGTCTTGGACAAATCGAAACAACGGTTGGCTAAGGGAAATCCTAGAACGTTGTTTGAAAAAATACAAAAATCCGAGGTAATAGGAATGGAGCCTGAAAGTGGATTTAGCTTAGGTGGCGAAGTATACAACCACGCAAAAGGTGGTATGGTAACCAACATGAATAGACCCGTTATCTCTCGCGGACTGTCCAATCTGATCCGTAACTACAGTCAGGGACCTCTGGCACGACTAGACGTTCCACGTGGAACGGTGCCCATGCAGACCATGAACGGGGGTGGTCCTGTAGGCGGACGATATGAAAAATATAACCCGTTTTCAGGGGACGAGCCGTTAGAAGATTTAAACAGAGCACAAACAAGACTAATCTCACAGGATTTGTTGCAAACGGACGATTTGCAACCCGACGTGCTCCGAGATGCACAAGATGGTCCCGCTAGTCCTCCAATAAATACTGGCAACCAGTTTATTGCCAGTGACCCGACAGTACCGTTTACTTTTCCCGCAGTAGTGGAAGACACGACAACGGAAACGACTACGACGCAGCCTACCCAACAGACGACTACGACGCAGCCTACCCAACAAACAACTACTACAACCACTCAACAGCCAACGGACCCCAGTCTTGTAGGAATGGGAAGGACCCTGGAACAAGTTGCTGCAGACCAAGCTGCCGAAACCGCAGCCGCCGCCGAGGCGGAACGTATACGGCTCGCGAACCTTGCAGCACAGGAACAGTTGGCTGCAGAACAGTTAGCGGCCCAGCAGCAAGTAACACAGGATAATGTCGTACCCGTTCTGGGAGAAGAACCGACTGCAGCACAAACTCTGGATCAGGCACTGGCACAGGAGTTAGCGAATCAGGCGACCACGCAGTTGGCTGCACAACAGAATTTAGACACGCAGGTTCTTGGGGCCGAGCAGCTTGTAGACCAGCAAGCGGCAGACCGTGCGTTATTAGAGGCGCAACTGGCTAACCAAGACGACCCGACGGCCGTGTTCCAAGCACCCGCATTGACTGCGGTTGACCGAAGTTCTTTTGGGGTTCCCCCGGCAGAAGGTACGCAGGTGGTCGATCCGAACGCGCCCAACTTCTTGGTAGCAGACATGATTGACCCGTACACCACGGGCTACGCACCGACGCTGGGTATGGACATCAAAGAAACGGTATACCCTTACCAGGGCATGACACAGGAAGAAATGGAAGAACAAGGCGTCTATCGAGCGGAAGTATTCCAGCCCATGCCTAAACTTAGCTTTGGTAGCGGAACGCAAGAAAGCGAGGGTGAGGAAGGTGAAGGCACAGAGCAGACAGCTACTGGATATCCCAGATTGAATTTTGGTTCAACAACTAGCGGTAGTGGAACCAAAGGTCGTTATGTGACGTTGCCGACAGGGCAGAGCATATTTGTTCCAGATTACGGAGATCTTTCGTTTAACACTGAAAACCCGGAATCTGAACCGGGCCAATATGGTTTACGAGACGAACAACGTTACCAGTGCCCCGCATACTACACTTTGGCGTTCGAAGGCGGTCAGCCCTATTGTAAAAAAATAGACAAATCGCAGTGGCCTTCTGGCGGTAGACGACGTGTTCAAGTGGCTAACCTTCCTTCGAGGACATCCGTCTCGATTATAGAACCAAAGGAAGCGGGCGCAGAGACTCGGGAAGGCATGGCACAAGGCGGCTCAGTGGGCATTGGTTCACTTTTTTAAACTAAGGATTTAGTTATGGCAAATGGTGATAGACCCCCAGTGTCGTTGATGGATCGTGAAGGCGGTATGCTGTCCGAGGAAGACGTTGAAGCAGTAGAAATAGAAGCGTTACCTAACGGGCTGGCACAGATTACCGATGTCGAAGGCATCGAAATCATACAGGAAGACGATGGCGGAGCCACCTTAGACTTTGATCCGTTCCGTAATCGGGAACGAGAAGACGATTTTTATGACAATCTGGCTGAATTTTTGCCAGATAAAGTCCTGCAAAGCATTTCCAATGACCTGTTAGAGCAATACCATTCTAATAAAGCGTCCAGACAAGACTGGGAAGATGCGTATTCGAACGGTTTGGAGCTTCTTGGGTTTAATTACGAAGAACGCACAGAGCCGTTCCGGGGCGCAACCGGGGTCACACATCCGGTTTTGGCCGAGGCCGCCGTACAGTTTCAGGCACAGGCGTTTAATGAATTGATTCCGTCCGATGGCCCGGTTCGAACAGCGGTCATGGGCACTCAAACCAACGACAAGATTGAGCAAGCTTCGCGTGTGCGGGACTTTATGAACTACTACATTACTACCGTGATGGAAGAATACACGCCAGAAGTGGACCAAATGCTGTTTTATCTGCCCTTGGCGGGCTCTACATTCAAAAAAGTCTACTTTGACGACGCTTTAGGACGCCCTGTTTCCAAGTTTGTACCGGCAGAGCACTTAATTGTGCCTTATGAAAGCAACGATTTAGAAACCTGTCCTAACATTACCCATGTAGTTCGCATGTCGCTCAACGATTTGCGTAAACAACAGGTTAGTGGGTTCTATCGAGACATTAAAGTACTGCCTTCTCAAGCCGACAGCAGCAGCTTATCAGACGAAATTGACTACATAGACGGTGAAAAGCCCTCTGGTATTGATTATGACTGCACTTTGCTGGAGTGCCACGTCGATTTAGACATAGAGGGTTACGAAGACATGGACGAGGACGGGGAACCTACGGGTATCAAGGTCCCTTACATCGTTACTATTAGCGAAGACAACGGAAAAGTGTTGTCTATTCGTCGCAATTACCTAGAAGACGACCCGATGCAAGCCAAAATCCAGTATTTTGTGCATTATAAGTTCCTTCCGGGCTTCGGATTCTATGGAATGGGCCTGATCCACACGATTGGCGGCCTTTCTAGGACTGCAACTGCCGCATTGAGGCAATTAATCGATGCTGGGACGCTTTCAAACCTGCCAGCGGGCTTTAAAGCGCGTGGTTTGCGCATTCGAGACGATGATGACCCCCTACAGCCGGGTGAATTCAGAGATGTGGACGCCCCCGGAGGCGTTATACGCGACAGTTTGATGCCTTTACCCTTTAAAGGGCCTGATCAGACGTTATTTCAGCTTTTAGGCTTTGTAGTACAGGCAGCACAGCGTTTTGCCACAATAACTGACATGAAAGTGGGTGATGGTAACCAATCTGCGGCAGTAGGCACGACTATTGCGATGATTGAGCAGGGTGGGCGTGTAATGAGCGCCATCCACAAGCGTTTGCATTACGCCATGAAGATAGAATTCAAGATACTTTCCAGGGTTATGGCTGAAAGTTTACCGCCCGTGTACCCTTATCAGGTGCCCGGAGCAGAACAAGCGGTCAAATCAACGGATTTTGATGATCGCGTGGATGTTTTACCGGTATCTGACCCGAATATCTTTTCTCAAAGCCAACGCATAGCTTTGGCTCAAACAGAGCTACAAATGGCTATGCAAGCCCCTGAAATACACAATATTCCAGAGGTTTATCGGCGTGTTTACGACGCTATGGGTGTTAAAAACGTTAATCAGATACTAAAAGCAGANGCTCCTGACGAGCCGTATCCCAAAGATCCTGCGCGTGAAAACATGGATGTGCTTGAAAANGTACCTTTACAGGCTTTTAAGGGTCAGGATCACATGGCNCATATACAGGCGCATTTAATTTTTGCAACAGGNGGTATGGCTTCTTCGTTGCCACAGGTAGGGTTAGCTATTCAAAAACACATACTGAACCATGTACAGTTAATGGCGGAAGAACAAGCGGAACAAACCTTTGTTCAACAAAATCCAAATGTCACGTTGACCAACCCAGAAACAAATCAGCCGTATCAAGCGTTGGTTTCGCAGTTTATTGCTCAGATTATGCAGCAGGTGGTTCAACTTGGATCACAAATACAACAATCAGGACAACCGCAGCAACAGCAAGGACCTGATCCGTTGATCGAATTGAAGCAACAAGAGCTTCAATTGAAGTCACAGCAAGAACAAAACGATGTGGCTAGAGAGCAGCAAGAGATTGAGCTTGAAAGACAGAAGCTTGCTCAACGGGAAGCAAATTTCCAGCAACGGTTAGCAAGCCAAGAGGCCCAGACCCAAGCTAGAATAGACGCAGGTATTGAAAGAGAGTTACTCAAACAGCGAGGTGATCGATGAGAACAGTAAAATTTAATGGCGCTCCTATTAAAGAGCCCCCAAAACCCACTACTAAAGCCGAGATAAAAGGCCAAGGTAGTATTCCTTATGCTCAGCTTATAGAGGAAAAAACACCTAACACTGCAAAAGCCAAGATTACCAAAGGAAAAGCCCGAGGAATGGGTGCGGCTGAGCGTGGTGGAAGCTTTACTATTGCGTAGAAAACTGCGATAGTATCGGAGTTGCTCAGACAGTAAGATACAGGAGAGTAGTTGGACGGTCTAGATGTTGTACAATTTGTACAAAAAACCTTAAAAGGCCGCAAAACCCAGATTCAGGAACTCATGACTGATGATGGGATAAAGGATATGGAACATTACAGAGAGTGTATGGGTGAAATCAGGGCGTGTGATTACGTTTTGGTTGAACTTTCTGAAATGCTAAAAAAACAGGAAGCACAAGATGCCTGAAACGAATGAAGCAGAAGATTTATCTGATTGCTACGTCGCAGAAGAAGAACTAGTTTTAGACCCTTCTTTAGTAGATAAAAGCGTTATAGAACGTCTCCCACAACCAACCGGGTGGCGTATTTTAATCGCTCCTTTNAANCCCGCCTTAAAAAGTAAAGGCGGTATTTTATTAAGCCAAAAAACCTTAGAAGAAGANGTAGTCCAGACACAAGTGGGNTATGTCCTNAAAATGGGTCCTTCGGCTTATGCGGATAAGCAACGATATCCGGATGGAGCATGGTGTAAAGAACGCGAATGGGTAATTTTTGCCCGTTATGCAGGTTCTCGGTTTCGTTTGAATGGCGAAAAGAAAGCTGCTTTTGGTAGCGAAGTTCGTATTTTAAACGACGACGAAATTCTTGGAACCATTTTAGACCCTAACGACATTCATCTTAACTAAGGAACGGCACAATGGCAGAAGCAAAGCCCAAGCACGAAGCCGATGATGGTCAAATTGATCTGGAGTTNACCGAAGAAGCACAAGAAGTCACTTTGGAAGAAGTGGCGGANACAGAATCTGAGGAAACCAGTTCACCAGAACCGGCAGCAGAACAAACCGCAAGTGAAGACGACGTTGAACAATACAGCAAGTCTGTTCANAAAAGAATTAATCAGCTNACTAAAAGATCACGAGAAGCTGAAAGAGAGCGAGAAGAAGCCCTNCGTTACGCACAGCANGTTCAGACAGAAAATAGCTCAATTAAACAGCGTCTNCATAACCTGGATAAAAATTACATTGATGAGTATGGTAATCGCGTTGCTTCTGAAGCCGAACGGGCAAAGGAAGAACTCAAGACTGCGATTGAAACTGGCGATACAGATCGTCAGTTGGCTGCGCAAGAAAAAATATCGCAATTAGCCGTAGCAAAAGATCGCCATGCTCAAGCGGCTGCGCAGCGTCAAACACAAGCTGCACAGTTCGAGCAGGAAGTACAACAACCTGTTTACCAACCAGCTCCCCAGCAACAAAGGCCAGATCCAAAAGCCGAAGACTGGGCGGATAGCAACAGTTGGTTTGGTACAGACTCAGCCATGACCTTTGCAGCTTTTGGAATTCACAAAGAATTGATCCAAGATAAAGGTATGGACGGCACCAGTGATGAGTATTATGATGCCTTAGATTCACGAATTCGGGAGGCGTTTCCTCACAAGTTTGATCTTGAAGAAGACGCCACTCAAAGCCGACGCACTACGCAAACAGTTGCGGGTGTGTCTCGTCCTAAAAAAGGGCGCGGCAAGCAGGTTCGACTCTCCCCGAGCCAAGTCACTATTGCCAAACGATTGGGAGTGCCACTTGAAGAATACGCAAAATACGTGAAGGATTAAAAATGACAGATTCTGATAATGAAACAATGGAAGCTATCAAAAAAACCTCTCGCGCCAAGTCATCGAGAGCAAATACGGCTAGGCGTAGGCCGTGGGCTCCACCGTCGAAATTAGATGCACCGCCCGCACCTCCGGGGTTCAGACATCGTTGGATACGTGCCGAAACTCGTGGCGTAGAAGACACGAGTAATATAACCGGCCGTTTACGCGAAGGTTATGAACTAGTCCGAAAGGACGAATATCCGGATTTTGAAGCTCCTGTATTGGAGACGGGTAAATATGAAGGTGTATTTGGAGTTGGCGGATTGCTTTTAGCTAGAATTCCGCAAGAAACAGTGGACGAAAGAACGGCTTATTTTGCATCGAAACATGCAGATCAAGTTGAAGCTGTAGAAACGGATATTTTACGCGAAAATGCACATTCCACGATGCGGATTGACAAACCTGACCGTCAATCTCGTGTTACTTTTGGTGGTTCTCGTAAGTAAGGTTTTAGGAGACTAATATGGCTAATCAGGAAACCGCTTACGGTCTGCGTCCAATAGGACTAACAGGCAGTGCCGCAAATTCTACAGGTTTGACGAAGTATGAAATTGCTTCCGATAACACTAATGCCATTTATCAATACAGCTTAGTAATCCCTCTCGCCGCTGGCGTGATTGATCAAGCTGGTGACACTGCGGGCGGTACTACCGCTGCGCTGGGTGTCTTGATGGGCGTAGAATATGTTGACTCTTCCTCAAAGAAGACCGTATTCAAAAACTACTGGCCCGGATCTAACAACGCAAGCGTTGACACGAATCATCCTGTCAAAGCTCTTGTTGCTGATAATCCGATGCAAACTTTCCAAGTTGCAAGCGATGCGACTTTAACTAATCGCGCTACGGCACTTGCTGCTGTTTTCGCTAACGCAAGTTTGGGAACATCTGCACGAACGGGCTCAACTGACACCGGTCGATCTAATTCGGCGTTGGGTGTATCTACTATTGCAACCACGGCTACTTTGCCGCTTAAAATCATGGGTATTGTTGATGACGATGCTAACAGTGATTTTGCTGCTGCTGGTATTCCCTTGATTGTGAGAATAAATGCACACTACAACTCACCGAATGCACGATTCGACTCTCAAACCACTGCCACAACAACCGGCATATAAGTTAGGAGGTAATCATGGCTATTACTCGCGCACAATTGGCGAAGGAGCTTGAACCCGGCTTAAATGCTTTGTTCGGGCTGGAATATGATCGTTATGACAACGAGAGTGCGGAGATCTTTGAAGAGGAATCTTCTGATCGAGCATTTGAAGAAGAAGTCATGCTTTCAGGGTTTGGTACTGCTCCAGTAAAAGCAGAAGGTAACGCAATTTCTTTTGATGACGCGCAGGAAACATATACTGCTCGATACACTCACGAGACAATCGCTCTTGCTTTCTCGATTACTGAAGAAGCTATCGAAGATAATTTGTATGACCGTCTTGCCTCTAGATATACTCGTGCTCTTGCGCGTTCTATGTCTCAGACCAAGCAAGTACGTGCTGCAACTGTGTTGAACAACGCCTTTACGGCGGGTGCTTCTGCCATCGGAGATGGTGTTGCGCTTTGTTCTTCTTCTCACCCTTCTTTATCAGGTAACCAACGCAATCTACTCAGCACTGCTGCGGATCTCAATGAGACTTCGCTTGAGCAGATGTTGATTGACATTGCTGGTCTTACTGATGAAAGAGGACTAAAAATTGCGGTTCGAGGAATGAAATTAATTATTCCTAAAGAGCTTCAATTCATTGCAGAAAGAGTATTGAACTCTAATCTGCGACCCGGAACGGCGGATAATGATATTAACGCCAACAAGTCAATGGGTATGCTACCTGACGGTGCAGTAGTTAATCACTTCCTCACGGATACTGATGCTTTCTTCATCAAGACGGATGCGCCTAACGGCTTCAAGTTGTTCCAAAGAACTCCAATTAAAACAGCTATGGAAGGTGACTTTGACACTGGAAATATGCGTTTCAAGGCTCGCGAAAGATATTCTTTCGGTGTGTCTGATTGGAGATCAGTGTTCGGGACTCCGGGCGCGTAGCAAAAGCATGGGGGGCAACATTGTTGCCCCTTTGTTTTTTAGGTATAGTTAGCTTTTATTCTGGGAATAAATAGCTTTGGCGACTGTCCCAGCAGACACTTACGAAGACGCTGAAGCAAATCCTTTCGTAAGGAGGTATCCAAGTGGCACAGTCAACCTTTTCTGGCCCAGTCCGTTCTCTTGCTGGTTTTATTAGTGCTGGTTCATCCAGTGTAGTTAGTTTAACCGCTGACACTTCTATAACTGTAGCATCTCATGCAGGAAAATTATTGTTATGTAACGATGCAGATGGCAAGTTTACTTTGCCTTCCATTGTCACTACTACACCAGGGGATTCTACCGATCCTAACCAAACCAATAACTTAGGTGCAACTTTTACTTTTTTGGTAATTACTGCAGCTACAGATATGGATATTCTAACTGACGGCACAGACAAGTTTGTCGGCGGTCTTTATTTAGGCAAGAGCGATGCAGCAGGAAAGACTTTCTTTTCTGGTTCATCTAACGATGTCATTACAATGAACGGTTCTACTAAGGGCGGCATTGCTGGAACCGTGGTTACAGCGTATGCAGCGGCCAGTGCTAAATACGTTGTTTCAGGAACTGTTCTTGCTTCCGGTACGGTAGTCACTCCATTTGCCGACGCATAAAAGGGGGTAATTTATGGCAGGTTCAGATGTAATTTCGGTTACTATTACGGCTGACACCCTAGCGGCAGATCCAAATGGCATTTCAACAGATGCAGCGGTTGGAAACAACGCTGCATTAACGATTGGCGGTGCTTTAGCGGACAGTGGCTCGGTGACTTTATCTCATGCCAGAACAGTTACCATTACTTCGGCTGGAGACGACAGTGGAATATCTTTTACTGTCGTTGGAACTGATGTAAATGGAGATTCTCAAACAGAAACCGTGACTGGGGCAAACGCAGACGCGGCTACTAGCAGTAATTTTTTCTTGACGATTGCAAGCATAACCGCCGTGGGAGATCCCGCAGGTAACGTTCAAGCTGGAATTAGTGGGGTAGCTTCTGCTGTTATTTTTGCAGGACGAGCACGGCTTAAAGGTGTTTTTTTAACGAGCACAGCAACCGCCGGTAACGTTGATTTTCGCACGTCTAGCCCTTCAGGAACGAGTTTAATGAAAATAAGTTCTGTGGGCTCCGCAACTGCGACTAGAGATGTGGTGATTCCGGAAGAGGGTATTTTGTTTGGCAGTGGGGTTTACATTCAATACAACGTAAGCACGTTTCTTACCATGACTTCTTTCCATGCGTAAAACGATATGGCAACGGTAAAGAACGTAAAAAGGCTGCCTTCTGGGCGAATAGAGTATCGTGGAGAAACGTTTTCTGGGTATAACCAGCCAAAACGTTCAAAAGGTGGGGCTAAAAAGTCTGTAGTTTTAGCTAAAAAAGGCGATCAGGTTAAGATGGTTCGTTTTGGCGATCCTGATATGACCATTAAAAAAAGCCA
>JGI25128J35275_1000524_pt1 | contig 11931 bp, 17 predicted proteins | sample ETNvirenome_2_60_FD_35275 | JGI IMG/M metagenome (IMG submission 35275)
ATGAAATGTCGTCTTTGTCAAAGAGAAGTAGGTGCATTACACCCTATACAAAATGCTTGTGCAAATTGTTGTAAAAAAATTAGATATATGGAAAGGAGGAAAAGAAGATGAAATGTCCAACATGCAAAGAAGGTAAATTAAAAATGAAATCTCATAGAAAGGTAACGAATGTCTACTCTAAGTTTGTCAATGACAAAGGAGTATTGCAATGTGATTCTTGTGGATATAAGGAGGTGTTTGATTGAAACACAGTCATAGATGGATTATGAAAATAGCGGAAGAATGTGAAGAACCATTTACTGCAAGTGGTATGCGTGAAATGCTAATTCAAAAACATGGAACAAGACAACCCTGTACTTCTTCAATAGGAGTGTTTCTGAAAAGAACATTTCATGTCGTTGGTAAAAGAAGCGATGTTAATTTGTATAAGGGGAGAAAATAATGATGACTAAATATGTAACAGTCAAGGTATCTTATGATACCGAAGAAACTTGGGAAACTACCTTACAAGAAGTAAAGGAGTTATTTCAAATGATGAACAACTTAAAGCGTCACGCTATCATTGTAGACATAGAACAAGGTGCTAATTATGATGATGGACAAGACGAATGAGTTATTAGAGGAATTGCTGGCTATGATAGCAAAATCAAATAGGATATTGATGATGGTAAATATCGTGAACATAGCAACCATCCTAACAATAGTAACGGTGATATTATGAATAGATATGAATTAGATAAATTAAATGAAGAAATCAAAAGACTGACTATGGAAAATGAAGGTCTTGTTGATAGAATAGAAGTATTAGACGAGAGAATCAGAGATTTGGAAAACACAATCGAAAGATTGGAAATAGAATGGGATAGTGTGTTTAACCAAGATTCGCAAACATACAATGTAGCAAAAGCAGTACATGAATTACAAAACGACCTACAAAAGTTGCATCCCGAATTAACATTCAACAATCTAATATACGCACCCGATAAGGTGGGCGGAGTATGAAAGTAGTCTACGGCCACACTGATTCAATCTATGTTCAGATTGATTCAGTTGAAAAGGCTCAAACTGCTATCAAAGAAATAGAAGCAAGTGTTAGAGAACATTTTCCTAATGTATTAGATTTAGATGAACACCCTGTTGTTTTGGAGTTTGAAAAATACTTTTCAGCATTAGGTGTTGGTACTACAAAAAATCGCAATGCGGGTTTAGTATCATGGGATGATGGTGAATGGTTGGATGAACAAAAATTCACTATGACGGGTTTTACTGCTAAGAGAGTTAGTGAAACTAAATTAGCAAAAGAGGTACAAACTACCGCTTTGAAAATGTGGGTTCAACAGGAGCCTAAAGAAGAAATTAATAAGTATCTACACGATACTTATGTTTCTGTATTAGAAGGTAAAATAGATATTGAATCCATCATCAAAAGGGCAAGACTAAGAAGCAATCGCTTGAATGTTAAATGTCCCGAATGCGGATTAAAACACCACATCAAAGAACCTATCAAATGGTGCAAAAAATGTGGAACAGAAGGTAAATTATTTGTTACCTTAGAAAACAAAAAACCTTCTCTTGGTGAAGGTATTGCAGGTATGCTTTATGCTTGGGAACATACTAATGTGGAGTTTGATGATTCCTATTTGTTTCTAAAAGCAAAGCACTTGCACAAAACATATACTCATCCATTAACAGGAGAAAGAAGAAATGCGGAATATGTTTCCGGCACAACCTACGCAGATTTCAAGGGTTATGTACCCGATTGGAAGCACTACGCCGAACAGGTAGTAGAGAAGGCAAAGCCTATTTACAAGGCTATGGATTGGGATTTGTCAAGCATAAGAACCGGTAAAATACAGAAAAAATTAGACGATTGGTGGTAATATGAATATAGATGAAAAATATAATGCGGTAATTTCTTCAATGCAAGATTTTACTTATGACTTTAAGCCCGAAAACTTTGATGACCCAAGCAAACCTATACTGAAAATAACTAAATCTTCATTAGGTTCTTTTGATTGGTGTCCTAAAAAGTACGATTTCTCTTACATACAACGGCTTCCTCAAGACCAAACAGACGCAATGTTGAAGGGAACGGTTTGTCACAATGCAAGAGAGAACTTTTTTAATGAGTTTGATATTAAGAAAGCAGAATCAATGAACAGTACAGAAATCTATGAGTATTGTCAAAGCCTTCATCCTATTGATGATTACTTAGACATATATATCACGATGTCAGCATTTGAAGCAGAGAGATTCATTGAAGCAAGAGCAGAAAATAAACTGCATGAATATCTGCCTGTTTGTAATGAAGGTAAGTTTGATGCAGAAATTACAATTGACAAAGATACAAACTCTAAGTTTCCTCTAAAGAGGGATTACAAGATACATATTCAAGGCATTATTGATAGAATCTTTGAAGAAAACGATGGGTATATTCCTTTTGAATACAAAACGGGGCCGTGGAAAGACTACAAAGCAACAAGTATGAGAAAGGAAATGGCTTTCTATCAATTACTTATTGAAAATGCTGAAGATGAAGTGCTGATTAAAAATGGATTAGACCCTAATAAGAAAGTAACTCATTGGGGTTGGTATTATCCTGTATCTAATTATGTCTTTTCTCAAGAAGTAAAAACAAGAACTATGACTTCGGTAATGAATAATATTGCTAAGTTGATTTGGTCTTATGAAAACTCGCATTTCCCTGCAAAGTTTTTCTATAAGACTTGTTCACATTGTTCGTTCTTTGGTATTTGTGATGCGGCGCAAACCGATACATGGTTGTGATTAAATGAATGAAGAAATGATAAAAGAAAAGGTACTTGCTAGAGATTGGACTTTTACAGAAATATCTAATCTAAAAGATACTATCAATAAACTTTGCAACGAAATCTATTCGGAGTCGAAACTAATTGAAAGATTTGATTTAGTCAGAGAAGTAAGAATAAACGAAAACTTCGTAGGTCATACATTTGAAGATGTAATGAGAGAAGCGATACATACTAAACTATCCGGTGAAATAGCCGGTGTAATAAGAAATATGCTAAATAATGCAACAGTTAATTTTGGAGGTAAAAATAATGAAATATCCGAGGGAAGTTTGGGCGGGGAGTCACATAAAGAACGCCCCACAAATGAAAAGAAGAGTAGTCTTATCGAGGAATGAATATGCTAAGTTTGTTAATGCTCAAAATAATAGGACAAATGTTTATACAACCGTTTATGACTTTGAACATTTTTCAGAAACGGCAAAGATAGAATCATCAGTTATTCTCGATAGAATCTTTTTAGATTTTGACGGGCATGATAATGATTTAGAAATGGCTTGGAGAGATTTGAAAATGATAATGCAAAAGGTTATTGATAACGATTGGAAACATACAATGTTTTTTTCCGGTAGGGGTTTTCATTTGTTTCTATTTGGTGAAAAGACTGATAGCATTAGAGATATTCAATCTTTCTTTAGAGAAATGAAAGAAGTCCTTAAAGAAAACTTTGGCGGAAAAAATACTTTAGACGATAGAGTAGGACAACCAACAAGATTGAGAAGAGTCCCTAATACAGTTAATATGTCCTCTTCTGATAATGAAGGTAATTCATATTACTGTATTCCTTTAACTAAAAGTGACCTTTCTTTTAATCTTGAGCATATTCTGTCATTAGCATCAGAACCACGCCATTTACCGTTCCAAATGGGCGGTAATAATTTGGTAGTTTTTCCGAAAGCCCCCCCTATTGATACTGTGGGGGGCGAAGTCAGTGTCCCAAAATACACCGGTAAATTACCTATATTGCCGTGTTTGCATAGTGCTATTATGACGGAGAATCCTTCGCATATGGCGAGAGCATACCTTGTTTCTTGGTATAGAGATTTACTAACGGGGAGGCAACCTATCAATTCCTTGAAGGAAAAACAAGAAGTCTTGGACTTGATTGTTGCTGAAATCAAACAGTTAGTAGAATCCAATGATGAGATATGGTTGGATTGGGATGAAGCCACCACAAGGAAACATGCAAAGTTCACTGTATTTGGTAATTACAAAACTCCTTTTTGTGATAAACTAATTTCAGATGGTTATTGTGTCGGTAAGTGTTGGCGTTATCCAGATTATACAGGTGAGTAATATGTTAATTATTGATAGTAGAGAAAAACAAGGTTCTAAGTTAGTACGCTTAGTTGAATTAAAGTGTAAGAGTTTAGGAATAAAGACAGAAAAGAAATGGCTTGAAATTGGTGATTATGTTTTCGATGATGTTTGTTTTGAAGCAAAATCATCAACAGACTTTTTGGGTTCAGTTATGAGTAAAAGAATATGGACTCAAATAGATAACATGGATAGACATTATAAAACTAACATTGTGATTATATATGGTTCATTAGAAGAAGCGATTTACAATATCAAAGAATACGGTAAATCCAACATTCAAGAACCTGCTAGAACAATGATGTTGAATAATAAGTTTTTAGGAGGAATAGGAAGAATTACATTAGATACTGATGTAAAAGCATTTTGGGTTCCTTCAGAAGAAGAAGCGGCTCTGATAATAAGTAGCATATGTAAAATGAAACCTATTGTTAGAGATGTAATTAGACCTGAAGTATTCAAGAGAGTTACCACTGATGATTTAAGATTAGATGTATTAACGAGTATTAAAGGAGTTTCATATAAGAAAGCAAAGGCTCTAATCAAAGAGTATGGTTGCATTATGGAAATAGGAGAACAAAAAATCCATGAATTGTGTCACATGGATGGAATAGGCGAAAAGACCGCCAAAAGAATATTAGACACACTAAACAGTGAGGATAAGGTGAAAATATGAATGAAGAAAATAGAACCTCTCAAATGTATGAGGGGGAAGATGAAGATAAGTATATGGAAATATACGAAGAAAATACTCAAGCGTTTGCCGGTACATTACCGAGAATCGTACAAGAGTTTCAGAAAGATGCAGTAAATGTAGCGCATTATAATGAAATACCTGCGGCAGTATCGTATTTCGTTATATTGGGTCAAGTGTGTAAGGATTACATTAAGATACCGAATGGGTTCAGTATTGAAGATTCAAGAATACATTTCTGTCAAATACAGACTTCCGGTACAGGTAAATCTACATTGTATAATTTTGTAGGGCCGGTAGCAAAAAGCGTATTCAAAAAGATTAATGATACAAATAGCCACCCATTAGCAGAATTAATCCCTGCTGAATTTGAAGGTGATTTTGTTCCTAAGAAACCAAAAGATTTCAATGTGTTCTCTACTACTCTTTATACGGATGCGGCACTAATAGGCCACTATAAAGAAGAATTAGATAGAGGCGAAGATAGTGAAACTAAAGGCGAGTTTAGGCAAAAAAGGGTTGCTGGTGAATTAGAAGGCAGTGGTTTAGCGCATTGGGATGAGTTTGAATATTCCGGTGTGTTTAAGGAAAGCCAACATAAACAAGATGCTATTGTTATGCTTAATACTTTTATGAATACATTACATGGTGAAAATTGGATTGTTTCTAAGAAACTAAAAGAAGGCGATACAATGGAATGTTTTTGTGAGCGTTCTGTTTTGGCTATGACATATCCTCCACATAAGTTAGAATCAGTAATGACAGAAAAGGGTGTTCTTCAAAGAATGCTATTGTTTATCTGGGATGTTCCGCATTTTATTCAAGATAAGATGAGAAGAAAACAAATCTCTTATGCTGGTAAGATTGTAGATATTGACATGCCTATTGATAAACACGCTAATGCTTTATTTAAGATATACTGCATGGTTAAGGAAAGATGGGAAGAAGTAGAGAAAGACGGACTTAAAGTAATGAAGTTTTCACCAGAGTTTAATGATGTATTAGAGTTTGAATATGAAGGTATGGAAGCATATATTCAATCAGCATCTCCTGAAGTTAGAAAGATTGCATCTAATTTTACTACCCGTTTATTGAAAATACTGTTCAAAATGTCTGTTCTTTGTAGTGTAGCACAAAGCCGTTCTATTACCAACAAGCAAGACCGCTTCTTGGTTACGGGGTACAATGTGAGGCAAGCGGCCTCTATCGTGCGACAATGTTATATGACATTGGTAGATTGGTTGGAACGAAGCCTAAGAGTAAGGCGTAGAAGCATGGCTGAAAAGAATCAAGAATCAGCATTTCTCAAAGTATTCACAGAAATGGGTAAAGATGAAGAAGGTTATGTTAGCAAGAAATTATTCTTAGATACTCTTATGGATAAACTTGGGCTAAAAAAGGCAAGAATTTATGTTCTATGGAATGAAAATGAACATCACTTTGAAACAGATAAACAGGGTCGTTCAGTATTCATTAGATTAAAGGGGGAAAAGAAATGAAATGGGAAAACACATATGTAGTGTTTGATGTGACAAAAGGGCCAAAAGTAATTATAGAAACTTTAGACACCTATGGAGATGAAGGTTGGGAATGTTGTTCCATGCTAAGTATTGCAGGTGCAAACATCGTTGCTTTCTTGAAAAGAAAGATTGGCGGCGAAGAACCAACTGAAGATGCGGAAGCAAAAAAAATCTCTAAATTGTGGTCTAATGGCTCTGAGTGATTATAATGTCTGTATTAGCGTTGGATATTGAAACCAAGAATATGTCACATGACATAGGCGGATTTGGAAATACTCATATGTTTCAAGTATCAACAGCCGCTACATGGGATGGTTCTAATGGAACTGTTTATGTTGATGAACCTGTTGATTCTTTTGCTAAGTCGGGTCATGTAATAAAACCCCTTTCTGAATTAAAATATGATTTAGATAATCATTTTCAGAAAGGAGGCTCTTTGTTAGGACATAACATTGCAGCGTTTGATTTGCCTGTATTGAGAGATGCTATGGATATTTATTGCATTCATAAGTATTTAGGTAATAAAAGATATATTGATACAAGCAAATACATTCTAAAAGAACATGGAGAAAGAATGCAATTAAAGAATCTTGTAAAGTGTTCTTTAGATGATGCTAAACTAATGGATAGTGCTGATGCACCTAAACTATGGAAAATGGGAAGATACGATGAAGTAGTGGAGTATTGCATGAAAGATACTCAATTAGTATATGACCTTTGGAAGTATGGACAAGATAATGGTATTGTTAAAGCATTCTCTATTGAAAAAGAGGAATTTGTAGAATTAGGAGTTGATTGGTAATGAGTACGGCAGAATGGTTTGGCCTTTTGGTATTTCTAGTCATAATCACTCTATTGTTCTTTGCGGCTTTTGGTGGTAATAATATTACAGACCAAAGCGTAGAGGACTATATGAGAAGATTGATTGGAGAATCAGAAGGTGACAAGAAGCAATGAGTTTGAAACAAACTTGCAAATATTGTACTAAACGCACATTAGCGAAGCGTTTAGTAGGGTATTATGTAGGTTCAAACGATAGAGTTAATTTATGGGAATGCCGTGAATGCAACGGCATTTGGTCTGTTAAAACGGTGAATTAGAAATGAAAACAAAATAATTGAGGGGGGCTTCGGCCTCCCTCTTTTTTTTTGGATTTTTTTTGTCCTTTTTTTCGCTTAAAATGGATTATTCACTAAAGGCGATTAACGCAAAGACTCGATATGTGCCATAGTAGGGCAAGGGCAAATATGTGTAGGCCAATCAGCCAATATTAAATATGCACCATTACCATCATTATGTAATATATTTCCTTCTTTAAGCACTTGATAATAGTGCTGTTCCAATACTTCTCTATAACTCTTCATGCTATTTTCACCATCTCTACTAGCGTTGTTGGTAAATTACTACTTCCGCCCTTCTTGATGTTATAATGGCTACCGCTTGAACCTGTGTGCCCTACCAACTTATGTTTATTTACAAGTTCATCTCCATCTGCTAAAGTAACGATATAAGCACTATAAAAATGAGAATCAGCCCAAAAACCGTTTATCTGCACTCTACCAAACCCAACGATATTGGCTTCAGCACTTCCATTTTTGTATGCTAATAATTGTAATGTGTATTTAGTCCCGCTTGCTTCATTTAAGGAACTGCTGCTTCCTGTGCCGAATTGATACTGAACCCTAACCATATATGTTCCCGCCGTTGAAGCAGAAGCAGTAAATGTTCCACTTGAAAAACCTGTTAGATTTCCTGTTCTAGCATACGCTGAATCGGAATCATCTGCATCATGTGTATTAGCGGTGTCTGTATCAAAATCTGTTTTGTCACTTCTTAACTCCCATACACCATAAGTTAGACTTCCTCCACTTGCTGCCGCTAAAGCCGCTTTTGCATTAGAATGAGTATAAGTTAATACATAACCATCTTGACCCGAACCTACTGTTTGGTCGCCATCAATCTTGAGCGTTCCTAACTTTACATCTCCTTGTCCGTTTGGTGTTAAGTTAATATCAGCATTAGTAATAGTAGAACTAATATCAATACTATTGTTATCGCCTGTTATTTTACCGGATTCGGTGTAGCCCGAACTATCATAGCCAATACTTACTTCATTAGTAACTTTACTTGTAGTTAAGAATTGAACCAATCTATCAGAAGTTGCGGCTGAATCATCAGCAGAATTAGCAACTATTTTGATAATAGCAATAGGAATGTCACCATCAACAAAATCAGGTATTCTATTTACTACTGCATTGGAACCCCTTAACACCATAGTATTATCTGATTTAGCAACAAGCATTAAATAGAAATCACTCGTAACAGGCGTAATATCCACTGCACCCGTACCGGAGTTATATGAAGTATTCATATCAGTAGCACTTAAAGCAGTAATTGTTACTAATTTACCATCTCTATATGCTTTTCCTGTTGTTACTGCAATAGTAGTAAAAGAGCCACCATCTGCAAAGGTAATATCAAAATCAGTAGCACTTCCCTTAATTGCATAATTTCCTCTAATACCTTGACTTAGAGATTTGATTAATCCTGTATGTGGATAATCAACATCATCAGTTATTTGTGCAGTTGGAGTTGTACCCGAAGTTGTGCTATAATTGTGTGGATTATTTACTGTTCCCATATCATTCCATCTCCAAAATAAAGAATATTTCTAAATCGCTTGTGTTGGCTATTGGGCCTATTGCATCGAAATTCAATCTTGCCAACATATTGTCATTTGAATCAAAAAAGGCGGCTTCTCTAATACTTTTACCGTCTAAGTTAGTATTTGAACCTGCTATTTTTAATTTGTATTCTACTGTGTTCTGATTAGACTTAATTGCTGTTTTAGTATATGCTGAATCATCTGCCCCTATATCTACATCTAAATCAGTAGCCGCAGGGCTTGTTGAATTACCCCCTTGACCTACTCTTCCATTTACTAATAACGAAACCAATTGGTCTGCCATTAATGATTTGAATTTGTCTGTAATCAATACTCTTCCTCCAACAATGTTGTGTGGGTTACTCCGAGGCTTTGCCCGAATCCTAATGGGCGACTGTTGGTATTTAGAGTTGCCCCAAACCCAAACACAAGCCCTCCGTTACTCTTCCTTTCTCTAACTATTAGTTTGATTGGTTTTATTTTTATTTTTTCCGACATTATATATCCTTTATTACTTTCATCAAATCTTGCGCTTCTTCCGTCTGTTCTTAATTCTTTACTTTCTATTGCCAATTCAGAAAATCTATCTTCTAGTAATTTATTATATCTTCCTAATTGTATTTTCATGTTACCTGTTAGAAGGTGTTTTATCTGCAATATTTTATACACATTTCTTTTAATATTTTCTCTTGGTATTTCTAATTCAATAATATCTCCGGCCCTTATCTGAGATAATTTCTTATGCCCTACATCAATTTCAATAGATTCATTTAATGTAGTGTGTATTTCTAATTCTTCATCTGCTCTTTTATTTACTTCTATTTGAGTAGTTAATTTAGAATCATATATTTCAAGACTTTTCTTTCCATACTGTTTTATGCTGGTAAAATCAGAGCGTACTGCTTTGTGTNTTTTTCCATAAACGGACACTTCATTATATAGGTTAAAAAAGTTATCATCCTTATCGTAATTATATAGTTCGGCATCCGAATTATCACTAACAAAAACACCTGTATCAAAAAATGTATCTTCTCTTGATTTAATTTGAAATGTATCATTGTCGTGAAAAATAGTTTTATCTTTTTTATTTAATAGGAAATTAATTGCAGAGAATAAATCAATTCCTTGAAAGTTAGGTGCTAAAAATAAAGGATATTCGGGGTCAGTATTAGAAAAAACTATTCCTTCATCTTCTAACAACTCATTAACTAATTCTTCTGCTTCATTACAGATTGTTACAGTGCTTCCTATTAATGCTCTATCTAATATTCCATCAATTTCTTCAGATAAAGTAATACTAAATACCTCTGAAATAGAAACTATCCCTAATTGTTCTTTTATCTCTGAAAATTTAAGAGTATGACCGATATTATTACCGGTATCTATGTATTCTAAAGAAGTCCTATAAGGATTATTTCCATCGGAAATACACATATCATATGATTTAGAGTCTAATATACTTTCAAAATTGTTTCCATCTCTTAGAACAATTTCTGAAGATGAAGATTGACCGTCTAAATCCGCTACAACATACATAGATAATGCCGCTTCATTACCTCCCGTATCATAAAAATTACCAATTTGTTTTTTAGATTTTTTATCACCAACAAGATAAGATTGAATAGCATCATAACATCTATTTTCACCAGAAACTTTTGTATATGCAGAAGATAAAGTATTTATCGCTATTTCCTGCGGAGAAAAATCATAAAGACAAGTATGGTTAGGTTGCATTATTCTATAATATCCTGTTGGTAAAGGTTTATCAGTAATTATATTATGTCTTAGATTAGTGTTAGTGGTTTCTATTTCATGGGAAATAACATAAGCGATTGTAGTTGGCGACATTTTATCTAAAGAGATAGGTGTATATGTATTTAGATTGTAAGTAGTTTCACTACCCAATTCATTAAAATATTTACCTGCTTCAGAAACTAAATAGCACCCTGTCAAATCATTCATTAGACTTAAACTTCTTCTGTTTATTTCTACGCTATCGTCTACTAAATCATCACCGTCACTATCATCAAAATGTTTGCCGTCTTTTGCAGTAATAGGGTTTATGATATAGTGAGAAGTGCTTGTTCCACTCGGCCCATCATTTGTACTTGCACTTTCATCAATATATAATCGTGGCTTAAATGTTAACATTACCCCGTCACTATCTTTATCGTATGTTCTTGCATTTCCTTGTGAATCATCAAACTTGTTAAACTCCATAAAGGTAGCAATCGGGAATATTCCTTTATCTATTGAAGTACCTCCATCAACCTTTGCTCTTGATATTGCGTCAATAGATTGACCCACCATTCCTTTACTTGCTCTTTGTGCGCCATCTTCTATGCTAAATCTATCTAAGAATAAAGGTAGCATTCCGTTATATAGTGCATTATGGTTGCTAACTTGTAGAGTTAAAGTATTGCCATCTAAATTATCAAGTATTTCAAATATCTGTGAAGGATGATTGTCTGCAAAGGTACTAGCCCCCAAAATATCTGCATCTTCAGAAGAACCTCCCTGTGTTTTATTTTCCATTTTGAGTTGTAAAGATATTGGTAAATATATATTACCTAATCGGTTGGTTGATGAACCACAATCTAAATCGTGTGAATATAAAGTATTCCAAGCAGTAGAGCCTCCATCTCCATATGTTTGACTATCATTAGTTACCATTGATTTTAGCATATGTATTCTATTAGACCAATTAACAAAGGTTTCCTCTTCATCATGTCCATATACTATCGTACAGTTTGAAGTAGGGACGCCAGCATTATTTNGTAATGCAGTTACTTTATACAAATCTCCTACAAAATAACTACTACCATTTGTTTTTCTTATGTTATTATTGAAAGTAATAACAGTATTACCTGCCCCACCAATACTTGCTACTTGTCCAATTAATCTACC
>JGI25128J35275_1000528_pt1 | contig 11893 bp, 21 predicted proteins | sample ETNvirenome_2_60_FD_35275 | JGI IMG/M metagenome (IMG submission 35275)
TTTCTGTTGCATATTCAAACAGGGTGGGAATGTATGAATCACGCAGCCCTTTGTATGACATAGCAGAACTAAATCTCAAGCATTATCAGATACAGAGTGACCTTGATAATATTCTGCATATCAGTTCTGTTCCATTGCTTGCAGTTTTTGGCTATCCCAATGCAGATGAGATAACAACAGGGCCGAATGAAGCATTATCATTACCACCTGAATCAAGAATGGAATATGTCAGCCCATCGGGTGACAGTTATGATAGTCAGTTCACAAGATTGAAAGATATTGCAGATCAAATAAATACATTGTCATTAGCTGCGGTGTTAGGTCAAAAGTTAGTTGGTGAATCAGCCGAGGCAAAAAGGATTGACCGTTCACAAAATGACAGCACAATGATGGTCATTGCCCAACAGATGCAAGATTTGATTGATAATTGCTTGAAGTTTCACAGTGAATATCTAAATGAACAAAACGCTGGGAGTTCTTTTGTTAATAGAGATTTTGTAACGGCAAGACTAGAACCACAGGAGATTCAATCATTACTTGCATTATTCACTGCTGGTACTATCAGCCAAGAAACATTACTTACACAGTTAAGCAGTGGTGAGATTCTCGGTGATGACTTTGATGTGGAGGAAGAAGTAGAGGCAACACAAGCTGGTGGGCTGATCGAAATGGAAACCCCAACTCAAACTGATGAATCATAATAAATGGCAGTTCCAGAGGCTTTCTATCGTGAAGCGATTGATCTGAACAGGTACAGCAATAAGGTTCAGTTTCAAATTGCAAGTCAATTTAATGAGGTAATTTTAGATGTATTACGAAAGATAAGAGATCTTGAGGGTAATAGCCCAACTACAACTGCAAGACTAAGATCAATATTGGCACAAATGGTTGATAGTTTGAAAGGTTGGGAGAATGAAAGTGCAGCTTATATGATTGATGAACTGCAAAACTTGGCAGAGTTCCAAGTTGGTTTCGTACAAGATCAACTGCAAAGAGTTTTACCAAAAGGAGAGTTTCAAGTAAATACAGTTGCTGTCTCTCCTGACTTTGCAAAATCTATTGTCACAAAAGATCCGACTACCATGACAATTAGATTAAGAGACAAAGATGGTGTGTTTAGATCTGCTCAATTTGCATTGACCGCAAAAAGAGGATCAGAGATATCTTTACCAAATGGAAAAAATGTAAAAAAATCATTTAGAGGTATCGCTCAAGATTCTGCCTCAAGATTGTCAAAAGCAATAAGACTTGGTGTTTTGGAAGGAGAGTCTTTACCAAAGATTGTAAGAAGGCTCAAAGGACCAAACCTTAGATTCAATGCCAAACCACAAAATGCAATTGCATTGAACTCTGCCTTAAAAAATTCTGAGGGGATGCTTTTATCAAATAAACAAATCCAAACTGTTGTAAGAACAACTGTTAATCAGGTACAAAATGCAGCAAGTCAAGCGGTGTATGCAGCAAACAAAGATATTACTGGAAGGTATCAATATGTGGCAACGCTTGATGCAAGGACAAGTTCTATTTGTCAAAGGTTAGATGGTCAGTTGTTTAGATATGATCAAGGGCCAGTTCCTCCACAACATTTCAACTGCCGATCAACAACTGTTCCTGTAATTGATGATGATGATTTGCGTAGACGTTTTCCTAATACTAGGCCAAGTTCAACAGGTCGTGTTCCTCAAGATACAAACTACGCAACATGGTTAAAAGATAATCCTGATGTACAAGACAAGGTATTGGGAAAAAAGAAAAGATATTTTAATTATTTGATGAGTCCTAAAAGAGGTGCAAAACAACTTAACGCCACAAATGCTTTAAAGAAAATTATCCGTGAAGATGGATCAGAGCTAACATTAGTAGAGTTAGCTGATAAATATAGAGATGCCAATTAAGAAAGGGAAGTCACAAAAAACAATTACTGGCAATATCAGAATGTTGATGAAAGAAGGTAAATCAAGATCTCAGGCTATTGCTATTGCATTATCTACAGCAGGCAAAAAGAAAACAGCTAAGAAACGGAAAAGGAAGTAATATAAAGACAGCTACTTTTATTGTCATGCCTTCACACTACGGATCAATGAAGCCCAAAGGAACAAAAAAGAAAAAGAAAGGAGGCAAAAAGTAATGGGATATACATTTAAAGTCCAGACTTATGATGAGTCGAAGCCAAAGGCTACAAAAGAAACAAAACCTGCAACAAAGAAAAAAGCTAAAAAGTGACTAAAAAACTAAGGCGAGTTCCAAAAGATAAAAAGACAGGTGTTCCCAAAAAATATCTGTCTGGTTCTAAAAACAGGTTAGCGAAAGCTGCTGAGATCAAGAGAACTGCCGAAGCCTACAGAAAAGGAGAGTTTATTGATATAAAAGCTGTATCTAAATCACGCACCAAACAAAATGTCTCAGGCAAAAAGAAGAAAACCACTAAGCGAAAGCGTAAAAGCTAGTTTAAAGAAAAAAGCAGAAGGCACTCGTTTTTTTTATGGTGAACTTGCAGAAGTTTATCGCAAGGGTCAGGGTGCATATCTTTCTGCTGGATCTCGAAATGTGCCGATGGGTGCGTGGGCAATGGGCAGGGTAAATAGTTATATGACAGGCAAAGGTGGAGCAAGAACAGCAGACGCTAAAATTTATTCAAAATATCAAAAGAAAAGATAATGGCTCCTTTAACAAAAAAACAAAAAGAAACCCTAAAAGCACATTCAGTGCATCACACTAAAAGGCACATGAATTACATGGTAAGAAAAATGCGTGAGGGTATGAGTTTTGCGAGGGCGCATAGAATGGCACAGGAGAAGATAGGTAAATGACAATTAAAAGAGGTGGTCATACTTTTCAAGGAGTTGATAAACCAATCAGAACTCCAGGACATTCAAGTGGTAAGTCTCATGCCGTGGTTATCAAACAAGGTGATGGATTTAGACTTATTAGATTTGGTATGCAAGGAGCAAAAACAAAACCACCAAGAAAAGGCGAAAGTGACGCAGATAAGGCAAAACGCAAGAGTTTTAANGCNAGACACGCTAAAAATATTGCAAAAGGTAAGACAAGTGCAGCTTATTGGGCTGACAAAGTAAAGTGGAGTTAGTATATTAATAAATATTACGATTTTTTATGTCAGAAGAGCCTATCAAGCCAAACCCTTCTCCTGAACAATACGCAGCTTTACAGGAAGAACTTCAAAAACTAAAAGCTAATAATGCAAAATTATTAGATCAGAATATAAAAGCAAAAGAAGCAGGGAAAGCTATCCCTCCAAATGTTGATGTAAATGCCTTAATTGCTTATAAGCAGAAAAAAGAACAGGAAGAACTTGAGGCGCAGGGTAAATATGAAGAGGCAAGAGAAAAACTTGCAACCCAATATCGAGAAGCGGAAGAATCCAAAAACAAAAGAATACAGGAGTTAGAGCAAAGACAAAGAGAACTTGAAGTGGAAGCCCCTGCTGTCAGTGCATTAGCTGATGTAGTTCATGACCCACAATATGTTTTGTCAAGAATAAACAGAGAACAACTCGCAAGAGAAGCTGATGGCACTGTTGTTATCGTTGATGGTTATAACAGAACACCAGTGAAGGATTGGGCGCAACAAAAAATGCCTCAATGGGTACAGAAAAACCCAAGACCACAGGGCGGTGGTGCTACAACAACTAAAGTTACTGCTGATGTTATTACAGGAGAAGCTAACCCATTTGCCAAAGAATCTTTCAATTTAACAGAACAGGCCAGATTATATAGAACAGACATTAATAAATATAATATGCTCAAAAACGCAGTTAGCGGTTAATATAAAGTTAACTTGTTTGTATAAGTTAGGTGTTGTCACCGAAAAGTAAAAATCATTAGTACATTTTTTAATGGCTACATTAAGAAGTGATTTAATAATCCCTGAGGTTTTTACACCCTATCTGATTGAAGAAACAACTCAAAGAGATGCTTTCTTGCAGAGTGGGGTCGTGACACCTTTGGCAGAATTAAATCTATCCGCAGAAAGAGGCGGTGACTTTGTAAAGATTCCATTCTACAAAGCTAACTTATCTGGAGACTTTGAAGTNCTTACAGATTCATTATCATTAACACCTGGCAAGATCACAGCNGATAACCAAATCGCTGCTGTTCTTCANAGAGGTCGTGCATTTAGTTCAAGAGACTTAGCTGCATTAGCAGTTGGTGGTGGCCCTGATCCAATGGCTGCTATCGCACAAAAGATGGCTGCTTATGTAAATAACCAAAAGCAAAAAGATTTATTCTCTTGCTTAACAGGTGCATTTGGTTCTATCAACGCAAACGACAGCAACTCTGCTTTATTTGCTTTAACAATTGATTCAGAATCAGGTGATTCTCCAACAACTCTTAGTCCAAGACACGTTGCAAAGGCACAATCTTTACTTGGTGATCAGGGATCTAAACTTACAGCCGTTGCAATGCACTCTAAGGTTTTCTATGACCTAGTAGAGCGTAATGCTATAGATAGAATCTATGACAACACTGGCGCACCTGACACAGCAGCAGCTTCAGGTAGCACAACAAGAGCATTTGATGGGCCAACTGCTGTTAATACCTTTATGGGTCTTAACGTAATTGTTTCTGATGATGTTCCAACAACAGGATCTGGTTCTTCTACTGAGTATTCAACATTCTTCTTTACACAAGGAGCAGTTGTTACAGGTGAGCAAGCACCAATCAGAACACAAACAGATAGAGACATCCTTGCTTTAGAAGAAGCAATGGCTGTTGACCTTCACTACATCTACCATCCAGTAGGTTTGAAGTATGCAGTATCTACTGTTAACCCAACTCGTACCGTATTAGAGACAGTTGCCTCTTGGTCGAAAGTGTATGAGACAAAGAACATCGGAATTGTCCGTGCTACTAACGTAAGTAACCAAGATTAATCATGGCTTCTATTTTTGAAATTGGTGCTGGTAGTTTAATCGGCCCAACAGACGGTGGTACTGTAACTCAGGCTACTAACAAATCAACAGGTGTAACTCTNAANACTGAGAGTGGACAGATCACAATGAACAANGCTGCATTAGCTGANGCTGCTGAAGTATCTTTCACAGTTACTAACAGCAAAGTCGCTGCAACAGATGTTGTCGTTGCTTGTCATGGTTCTGCTGGAACTGCTGGTGCTTACATCGTAAGTGCTAACGGTATCGCTGCTGGATCATTCAAGATCACAGTTTCTAACGTATCAGGTGGATCTTTAAGTGAAGCTATCGTTATAAACTATGTTGCTCTGAAGGGAGCATCTAGCTAATGGGAATGTACGCTTTTAGGCGTATGAGAGCGAGGAATGAGGCTGCTCAAAAGGCAGCTTCATTAACTCCTACTCTTGAAAAGCCAAAACCAAAACCAAAGCCCAAGAAGGTAAAACTAAATGGCGATAACTCTTGATGCAACTGTTGGCGGTGCTAACGCAAACACTTATATAACTCTTGCTGATGCAAACTCTTTTATCGAAGGGCTTGTTCTTAGTGATGATGCAGCAGCTTGGGATGGTTCAAGCACTGATAACAAAAACAGAGCTTTGTTTACGGCTGCACAAAGAATTGATCGTGAAAAGTTTTTAGGGGCTAGGGTAGATGATACCCAGGCATTAGAATGGCCAAGATCGGGAGTTCGCAAACCAGATACTTACACCAACCTTTATGGCTTATCTTTTCCAAATAGATTAGTTGCTGATTATTACACTGATACTGAAATCCCAGATCGTGTAAAAAATGCACAGGTCATATTGGCTGTGTACCTCAACAACAACAGAAACGGGTTAGAGTTGAGTGGTCTGGAAGATTTTGCAACTGTTAGTATCGGTAATATAAATGCAACCCCTAGATTTTATGGGGCAGTTGGTATTGATCGTATCCCACCTATAGTTGATCATTACCTGATGGGTATTAGAATAGGTGGAAGAGCAAACTTACAAATCAAGAGGTCTTAAAATGGGCTACGGCTACCAATATCCAGCAGGGATAATCATTACAGATACAAATGCCCATACTGGCAGATTCGGTAAAGTGCATTGCTTATCAAATGCAGAGGTGACTCTAGTTGCTGAGAACTTAACAGAAAATGGTTCTTCAACTATCAATGGCATCACAATGAAGTCATCTTCAGAAATTGAAGGTGTTATCACAAGTATCACTCTTGCAAGTGGTCAGGTCATAGCTTATTCATTATGAGTCTTGCCAACGCACTAAAAAAGGCAGCATCAAAGACTCTGAGCAAGCTGGGAGGTGATGTGACTATCAGACAGGTAACGGCTGGCAGTTATAACACAACCACTGGAGCTATTACAGAATCTACATCTGATACTACTGTTAAAGGTGCGTTAAGCAATGTAAACAGATCCGAGGTAAATGATCTGATTGAATCCCAGGATAAAAGGTTAACAATATCAGCAGGGGATTTGACCTTTGTACCAACAACAAAAGACAGAGTTGTTATAAGCAGTGTTGAGTTTAAAATTATTCAAGTTGTGACAAATGAACAAAATAATACAGCAATAAGTTTTGATTTAATTCTGAGGTAAATATGACAAGACAAATAAGGTTAGATCAAATTGATGATGTTATGAGAGAAGCAGTAGAGGATTTAGTGGCTGCAACTACATTGGAGTGGACTAAAAGAGTGAAAAAAGCTACACCAGTTAGAGTTGTTTTAAAAGGTGAACCAAAAGGGGGCGGCCAGCTTAGAGCCGCTTGGAAGACAGATATTAAACCATTACAGGGAACGGTCACAAACAATTTGCCTTATGCAGAACCAGTTTGTTTTGGTGTTAACTTACCTCCTTCATGGGGTGGTTTTTACAGAACAAGACAAAAAACAGTTGCTGGTTTTCCTGAACTTATAGGCAAAGAGCTTGAACAATATGCTAGAAAAGAATATGAAAAAATTAAGAGAGGAATATAAATGGCTGCTGTAGATTTAAACACCGTCAGATCCACAATAGAAGCAAGACTAGCTACAGAACTAGCATCAAGTCCAGCTATTCCTGTTGTATTTAATAACATGGCATTTGATTCCACAACAGAAGATACCTTTGTTCAATGTCTTACAAGTTTTGGTGCAAATGAATATTTAACTCAGGGAGATACAAGTAGTGCTACAAATAATGTTGTTGGTTTGGTAATACTAAATATATTCACAGAAGAGGGTATCGGAGCAGGGTCAAATTATACGATTGGCAAGAGACTTAGGGACTTATACAATAGAGTGACAGTATCAAATGTTATTTTTGATTCACCTGTAGGGCCTGAAGTGTTTGCATCAAGTCCAGAAGGTAAGTTTCAAACACAAATCAGAATTACATTTGGAATATACGAGGATCTTTAAATGGAAATTACAGAAGAAATGCTTGATGTAATAGAAGCTGTTAAGGGCAGAAGAGAACCACAGTACTGGGATAATCAATGCAGAAGATTTATGGAAAAACAACAAGCAAATAAAAAGGCTGTAAAAAAGTCAGAAAAAGGTTAATATATTTATAAATCTTTCTTTTATTTGTTATGGCAAAGGTTAAAGGTGATGTTGGGCAAGTCAAATTTGATGATGGTGGCTCTTCAGTAAACCCTGTATTAGGAACTACAAGCTGGTCAATGTCTATCACTAAGGATATTCAGGAGACAACAGCACAAGGCGACACTTTCAAGCAGTTCGTAGGTGGCCTTATTGAAGGTGAAGGAAGTGCAGAACTTCTTTATGATGATTCAGCTTCAGGTGAGACAGCAACTTTTGTTGATGGTGTATTAACTACTGGCGATCTTGGCACAGCAGCTTTTGAGCTTTTCCCAGACAGTTCAAGCGCTACAAAAAAAATATCTTTTAATGGCATTATCACAAGTTTTGATCAAAGCTCCTCTCTTGGTGAAGCTAATACTATCAGCATCACATTTAAGCCAACTGGAACTATAACTTCAGCAATCTAATCTATTAATTAATCAACCCCAAGTTTTATGACAAATCAAAGAACCGCAGACCTTCTCATCGGTGCTTATAAAGATGAGATGACCGCAAGAAGAAAATATGAACTAAAAGATTCATCAGGTAAACTTTTAACAACTTTATATTTTCCACCGATTACTAGATTTGACAGACAAAAGGCGCAGCAGTTAGCAGGCACTGATGAGGCACTTACTGTTTCGACACAGTTACTTTGTAAAATGGCACAGAAAGAAGATGGAACACCAGCTTTTGATATGTCAGATGCGCCAATCTTACAAAGGTCACTACCAGAAAAGATTTTAAATGATATAGAACTATTTTTATTTGATGTAACACTTGATCTTGATACAGCAAAAAACGAATAAAGCGAGATGGTTGGTTAAACTTTGAATTTTTTCTCGCAACAGAACTTGGTAAAACATTAAATGAACTAAGAACTTCTATTTCAGAAGAGGAGTTGATATATTGGGTTGCATATTATGAAAATAAACATGAACAAGAAAAAAGGGCGCAGCAACGACAAAAACAGAAATTAGGGTAAACTAAGATAAAGACTTTTTGTATTTGTGGCACAGGCGAATGTAAGACTTACTGTTGATGCTAGTGGTGCAACTAGAGCTTTACAGGGTGTTCAAAATAAAACTAATCAGCTACAGAAAGCATTTGGTGGTTTAAGAACTGCTATTGGTGGGATAGGAATTACTTTATTAGGAAAAAATGCAATACAGACAGCAGCTAACTTTCAAAAATTAAATGTAAGATTAGGTTTGTTAACAAAACAAAATGGTACTTTTGCAAGATCTCAACAAATAGCTGCAGATGCTCAGAAAGCATTTGGATTAAGTTCTACAGAAGCACTAGAAGGAATCACAAATATTACTGCAAGATTAGCCCCTTTAAATATTGGAGTAGAAGATATAAAATCTACATTTTTTGGATTTAACACAGCTGCTAAATTAGCAGGTGCTTCTAGTGTAGAAGCGTCAAACGCTTTTAGACAATTAGCTCAGGCTTTAGGTTCTGGAAGATTACAAGGAGATGAATTTAGAAGTATATCAGAGCAAATTCCAACAATACTTGCACCTATTGCAGATGAACTTGGTGTAAATATTGAAGCATTAAAAAAATTAGCTTCTGAAAGTAAATTAACTAGTTCAGTTGTTTTAAGAGCTTTAAGAAAAATAGAAAAAGATGGTGGTGCTTCATTAAGAGAATTACTTAAAAATGACCCAACACAGGTATTTAAAGATTTAAGTAATGAAACAGAAGATTTATCAAGAGCTTTTGGAGATACTTTAATCCCTGCAGTACTTCCAATTATTAGAGGATTAACTAAATTAACTGAAGTTGCAACTAATTTTATAAATTCGCCTATTGGAAAAACAACAGCAATATTTACAGGAATAGCTTTAGCATTTAAAGCTACAACATTAGCTGCTAGTTTACTTTCAGCAGCAAAAACAATTCTTATTGCAAAATTTGCAGCAACAACTGCAGGTGCAATAGCACTTGCAAAAGCTAATGCTACAGCTTCAGTTGCAACAAAAGCATTAGCTATATCTACAGGAGCTTTAGCAATTGCAATGAACGCTTTGCCATTAGTAGCTTTGGTTACATTAATTGGTTTAACTACTACTGCTATCGTAAAACAAAATAAAGAAAGAAAGAAAACAGTAGATTTAATAAAAGAAGGACATCAGGAAACAATAAAAGCTGAAATAACACGTTTAAAAGCCCAATTAGCATTAAAAAAAGAACAAAAAAGAGGTTCTGGACTTTTAAATGAACAAATAAGAAACCTTAAAAAACAAATTGCAGATTTGGAAAAGAAATTAAATCTTTCTATAAAACAAGAGATACAAGATAAAAAAAATGAACAGCAATTGGAAAGAATAAAAACTTTATATAGTTCGATTGCTGAAACAATTGAGACAGGTTTAGTTGATGCAATTGATGGAGCAATAGCGGGAACAAAAACTTTAGGTGAAGTGGCTACCAGTGTATTCAGATCTATTCAAAGAGCATTAATTCAATATGGTGTAGCATCTTTTTTTGGTGGATTGCCTGGAGGGATTGGAAAATTCTTTTCAGGGGAAAGAGCAAACGGTGGTTCTGTTTTATCGGGTCGTTCTTATCTAGTTGGAGAACGTGGGCCAGAAGTTTTCACACCATCTACAGCAGGTATGATTTCTCCGAATAGTTCATTAGGAGGAGGGCCGACAAATATAGTTGTAAATGTAGATGCCTCTGGTTCTTCTGTGGAAGGAGACAATCAAGGCGGAGAAGAGTTAGGAAGAGTGTTGTCTGTTGCAATACAATCAGAATTAATTAAACAAAAACGACCTGGAGGTTTACTCGCATAATGGCAACATTTCCTTCAATAAATCCAACTTATGGTATGCAGAAAAGGTCTGCACCTTTAACAAGAACCGTACGTTTCGCTGATGGATTTGAGCATAGAATAAAATTTGGATTGGCTGAAAATCAAAACCCTAAAGTTTTTATCTTTACTTTTAATGTTTCGGAAACGCAAGCAGATGAAATAGAAACCTTTCTTGATGCCAGAGGTTCAACAGAAAGTTTTGATTATCAACCTGCAGGAGAAGGTTCTTCAATGAAATTTGTCTGCGAAACATGGACAAAATCAATTCCTTATAACAATAGAGCAACGATCCAGACAACATTTAGAGAAGTATTTGAACCATGAGTACTGCTCCTATTATTACTGATCTTCAAAAGATCAACCCTTCAGCAATAATTGAACTATTTACAATAGCTACAGATGCAACTTTGCATGGTTCTGCACAAACTTACAGATTCCACAATGGAACGAGTTTGAATGCTAACGGAGATATTGTTTGGGCAAGCAATACTTATACAAAAATGCCAATACAAGCTGAAGGTTTTGCTTTTACAAATGGACAGTTGCCTAGACCAACTTTGACTATCAGTAATGCTCTTGGAACTATTACAGCTATCTTGTTAAATGTTAATCAGGTAACAACAGGAAATGATTTGACAGGAGCTACTGTGACAAGAATTAGAACTTTGGCACGTTATCTTGATGCTGTTAATTTTCCTGACAGTACAAATCCATTAGGAACACCAGATCCTACAGCAGAGTTTCCTCAAGAGATATACAAGATTGATAGAAAATCAGCAGAGAATAGAGAAGTCGTACAGTTTGAACTAGCAGCAGTATTTGATCTTGCTGGTATTCGTGCGCCAAAAAGACAATGTACTAGAACAGAGTTTCCTTCGATTGGTACGTTTATAGCATGAGTTGGAAAAAAGAAGCACTTATTCATGCGAAAGATCAAGACCCCAAAGAGTCTTGTGGTTTATTGTTAAATATTCGAGGAAAAGAAAGGTATTTTCCCTGTCGTAATCTTTCAATGACAGATCATCAATGTTTTATTATTGATCCAGAAGATTATGTAAAAGCCGATAATACAGGAGAGATAACAGCCGTTGTTCATAGTCATCCTGTAACACCTCCAACTCCTAGTCAGGCAGATAAAATTTCTTGTGAGCAAAGCAATCTCCCATGGCATATTGTTAATCCAAAGACAGAACAATGGGGATACTGTGAACCATGTGGATATAAGCCACCTTTATTAGGCCGTCCGTGGGTATGGGGTGTTACTGATTGTTGGAGCCTTGTAAGAGATTGGTATAAAGAAGAAAAAAATATTGAACTCAGAGATTGGGATAGACCTACAACACCAGAAGAGTTTATTCTTAATCCTTTATTTGAAACTTGTGCTTGGAGGACTGGTTTTAGAGAACTTAGGCCAGATGAAAAAACAATAAATGGCGATTTATTATTTATGTCTATTGGATCTCCTGGTTTAAATCATGTAGCTATTTTTTTAGATGGAGATGTTTTACATCATTTAACCGATAGACTATCTTGTAGAGAGCCTTATTCTCAATGGTTATTAAAA
>JGI25128J35275_1000531_pt1 | contig 11863 bp, 14 predicted proteins | sample ETNvirenome_2_60_FD_35275 | JGI IMG/M metagenome (IMG submission 35275)
AAAAGAAAAACAAAATCTAAATATATGTTGAGTGATTTGTCAGTTATACCAACACCACCAGAACTTAAGAATCTACCAGATTCATTTGAGTTAGGTATTAAGGTAGACGCACATTTCATCAATACATTTATTAGTGGTAAGGGTGCTTTAGCAGAAGCTGAAACCTTTACGATATTAACTGATAACGACAAGGCAGAAATCGTGATTGGATATGCAAGTATCGCATCTAATCGTGTTACTATTCCAGTTGAAACTACAAAGTTCAAAATGATGGAACCAATCTCATTCAATGCTAATATGTTCGCATCTATTCTACAATCAAACAAAGATTGTGAAAGTGCAACATTAGAAGTTAGTTCACAAGGACTATCAAGAATTAAATTCTCAATCGATAACTACGATTCAGAATACTTCTTGGTATCAACACAAGCAGTTAATTAATGGAAAGCTTGAAACACAGCTTATGGGTTGAAAAATATCGACCAAACAAATTAGAGAATTATATCGGTAATGACCATTTAAAATCAAAGGTGTCGGTGTATCTTGAATCAGGAGATATACCACATCTATTATTATTCGGTAGAGCAGGAACAGGTAAAACTACTCTTGCTAAACTATTGGTCAACAATATCGATTGTGATTATCTATACATAAACGCATCAGACGAGAATAGTGTAGATGTAGTTCGTGAGAAAGTCAAGAACTTCGCATCAACATTAGGTTTCAAAGATATGAAAGTGATTATCTTGGACGAGTGTGATTACATTACACCAAANGCNCAAGCAGCACTTCGTAATCTTATGGAAACTTTCTCNAAGAATTGTCGTTTTATATTGACTTGTAATTATGTGGAAAGAATAATTGACCCGATACAAAGTCGTTGTCAATCATTTCAGATACTTCCACCTGATAGAAAACAAGTTGCACAACATCTGGCAAATATATTGACAAATGAAGAAGTTCAGTATGATGTAAAAGATATAGCTACTATTGTGAATGGTGGTTATCCAGATATTAGAAGAGTAATCAATGGTGCTCAAAGGCAAGTCGTAGATTCTAAACTAATGATTGATGAAAATACTATTGTTCAAAATGATTATAAAAATCAAGTGTTAGAAATATTACAAACACAAGACAAAAAGAATTCATTTAAAAACATTAGACAATTGTTAGCAGATTCAAAAGTAACGGACTTTTCTGATTTATTCAGATTGATGTTTGATACTGTAGATGAATGGGGTCAAGGACATATAGCAGAGTGTATATTGATTTTGAGCAAATACCAACAATCAGATGCGGTAGTAGTTGATAAAGAAATCAATATTATGGCTATGTTTGTAGAAATCATAGGGAGTATCAAATGAGTAGTCATCCAGACGGAATGCCACCAAAAGCACAACCACAGCTTGACTTGTCAGACGCAGATACTATACAATGTGAAGATTGTGGAAACGCAGCTTTCACACCGGCATTCTTTTTAAAGAAAATATCGGCATTAGTATCACCAACGGGTAAAGAATCAATCGTTCCGATTCAAGTTTTTACTTGTGGTAGTTGTGGAAAAGTTCCACAAAATATGTTAGAGTCAGCCGGATTGGCAAAACCAGGAGTATAATCGTGGGAGTATTAGAAAAGTTAGGTTGGAAACCACCTTCAAGTAAACAAAGTGGTATTACAGACGCAGATACACTTTTTTCTGATAAAACCATTCAACACATTGAGAAATATTATAATGAAGAATTAAGATATATCAATGTAGCAGCAGATGGTTCAGATATCGGTAAAGATGTAGACCATAGACACTCGACATTAGGTGCTGGCAAAAAAGCAATACCAATAACACTATCACAACATCTTTATCAAGATGATAAAAGTAGATATCAAGACCCAAAGTATAATGACAAAAACGCTCCATTACAAATACATTGTTTTGGTGATAGTTGGACTTATGGTTGGGATGTAAAACAAGAAGAATGTTTTGTTCACTTGTTAGGAGATAAAAACACATCAGTATGGAACTATGGTGGTGGTAAAACAGGTTTAGATTGGGCAGTAAAGAAAGTTACAGAAGTATATCATAACTTTAATCACAGAATAAATCAGAACTTTGTATATGTAATAACAGTTCCACATAGTTTTAGAAGAATGCATTTCGAAGACAATGGAACAGCTCGTAGAACTTGGGACAAGCCAGTGGCTGCAGAAACCAACGAATATAATCACTTCTTATATTTCTATCATCACTATGAAATCCTAAATCGTTTAATAGGTAGAGACAAAATCATATGGGGAACTTGGGATGACGAGATACCAAAGAAAATGATAGATGTATTTTTTGATTTACACGACTATGCAGGAAGACATCCAGGTCCCGAATCTCACAGATTGTATGCTGAACAAATAAAAACCATAATGAGAGATAGTGGTTGGTATAATGAACAAGAAGATTAGATACAATGTAGAAAAACTCTACTATGATGATTATAGAGTATATGAAGACGGAAAAGAAGAAGGTCTAAACATATACCAAAATAACAATGGTAGGTTAGATGGTGATAGACAACACGACCCAATCTATAATGATGAAAATGCCAGAAGACAAATCTACACTCTTGGTTGTAGTTGGACTTATGGTTGGGATTTAAAACAAGAGGAAACTTTTGCACATTTATTGGGTGATGAAAATACAGCGATTCACAATTACGCTGGTGGTGGAACAGGTTTAGATTTTGCAGCCAAGAAACTAACTGAAGTTTATATACCAGAATCAAGAAGACAATTATTCATCATTACAATTCCACATACATTTAGAAGAATTTGGTTTGATGATGATGGAGTTGTTTATAAATCTTGGAGTGTTCCAGAAGATTTCAAATATAATGAGTATAATATTTATTTCAGTTTATTACATCATTACGAAATGATAAACAAATTTGTTGGTCGTGATAAAATTATTTGGGGAACTTGGGGAAAACATAGAGACGCAAAGTCAGATGTGCCAGATGATTTTGTAGATGTAAAATTTGATTGTGTGGATTACACACTCACTCATCATCCAGGACCAAAGTCTCACGAATTATACGCTAAAAAATTAAAGAAAGTTATAGAGGAAAAATGCAAATAACTTCATTTGGTTGTAGTTTCACATTTGGTGAAGAGTTAGATGATTTACCAGATTGGTTTAATGATAAATCAGACAAACGAAACTATATGCCACTTAAATTAAAATATGAAAAGGCATCTAAAAAAAGTTATCCTTATATATTGGGTTCGTTTTTAGATTTTGATGTTGAGAACAATGGTTGGAGAGGTGGTAGTAATGACAGAATCTTTAGAACATTCTTTGACCACCTGATAAATAATAAAAAGAAAACTATTTATACTATACAATGGACTTTTCCACATAGAACAGAATATTGGAGTGAGAAAAGAAATATGTTTAGGGGAATTGTGCCAGACTTCAATACCGACTTTAAGAAACAAAATTCAAAAAAAGAAAGTTTAGTCTATTCATCAGAGTATTATACAAAATTTCAAAACGATGATGTTGATAATAAAAAGTTATTAAGGTATATTTGGAGTGTAGATTCTTTATGTAAACAATTTGGACACGAACTAATTCAGTTTATGCCAATAGAAAATGAACTTGATATGTTGCCAGATTCATTTCTAAACTCAATGGAGATTATGACATTGGTAGAGGATAAGATTCATCCAACGGAAGAACAACATAAAAGACTGGCTAAATACCTATTAATAGGATTAACAAATGTATTACGAGATAAATCTAACTAATTACGAACCAAAAGAAGTTCCAGAATATCAAGAGTTTACAAACTACAATGATATAAAATGGGAACAAATCGAAATGATAGATAAAGAGTTGGATAACTTTAAAGATTCATTTGGAAAACCTTGGAGTGAGTGGACACTTACTAATTTAGAAAATAGATTACAAGATGGGTGGTCATTCTATTTAGTTGAAGGTGGTTGGTGTTTTATAGATTGGAATAAAAAACATCCATATTTGTGTAATCGTTATGTAATGCCAGAACATAGAAATAAAGGGTTGGGTAGTGATTTAGTATGGTTGAGATGTAATGAAGTTATCAAAAGAGGATACAAAAGTGCTTCAATTATGTTAGAAAGTTGGAATAAACCAGCATTAAAGGTTATGAGACAAGAGAATATCTTTTATTATACTAAATTAGAAGATATCTGATATTTATATACATAGGAAAAAATTATGTCAGTACAAACAAAAATAGAAAATTATTTAAATTATATCACAGGAAGTGGTGGTGGATGGCCAACAAATACTAATATTGGTATTATGGCAGGTGTTGATTACATCAAAGAGGAAACTACGGATAACATATATTTAAACGAGATGAACACCGCTTGTGGTGTTTATGGTTCTTACAATGAACAAACAGCTTCATTTAACCTAATCTCAGACTATGCAAATGAAAAGGGTTGTTCAAAAGTATACATTTATGGACAAAACGACGCTATAAAAGAAAATCCTTCATCATTCCAACAACCACTAATCAGCTCAAGTTTTGCAAGACACAACATAAGTTGTAGTTTTGATTTTACAGAAAATACATCACTACCATACTTTTCAGAAAGAGGTAGTAATGACCACACAGGTAGTTTTCACTTATTTATGCAAACACCTTGGTTTAGTGATGATACATTATTAAACATAGTTAGTGGTTCATTCAATAAAAATGTATTTAGAACAATATTAGGTTCATCACCTGAAAGTGCAAGTGTGGTTCCAATATTTAATACGGGTTCATTTTCAGATAGTAATGCATATCATCCTGACTTTGTTATTAAAGACCCGAATACAGACGGAACAGCGTTTGATAATACAATATTATTTCATAAATACAATTCATCAAACCCAACTTACCAAAATTCAATAGATAGTGGTTCAGCATTGATTGAAACATATATTGTTCCAAGTGGTAGCACATTGAGTAACACAGGATATTTAAAGACTACCAAGCAAGAGTTTCTATTAACACCAGATAAACATATTTTACTAAGAGATAAAGACAGATTTGATTTTTCATATGCACCTAAATTTGTATTGAGTGGTGATAGATATCATATACAAAACGCTTTATTATTCTCAACTGCAAGTGGTAGTTCAATTCAGATGTTTGATAACTCAACTAAACAAGTTCAAGATGTTGAAGTTGGTGATGTTGTTAAATCATACAAACCAGCTGGAATGCCAGATGAATTTTTCTTTGAGGATTGGTTGAGTTATAGTTCAACAGATTTAAGTGGTTCAGTAGCATCAGGTTCAGTTGTGGTTAGAAACTATAACCAAGAATATTATGGATATTATTTAATAAATGGTAGTATCAAAATACCAGTGATGAAACAAGCTATGATGAAAGGTGGTAGATACTTTCTTAAACAAGGAGATACTTGGAGTTGGGGAACACCAGAGGACATAGAGATTGGAGATTACTTTTTAGATAAAGACGCAAACGAAGTCGAAGTAACATCAAAAACAGAAGTAGCACAAGAAGAAACTTTCTATTCATTAGATGTTGAGGATATTGATACATACTTCACATCAGATATATTGGTTCACAATATTCCACCAGGTAAATGTTTCACGGGAGATACAATGATTACATTATCAGATGGAACTTATCATAAAATTAAACACATTGAGTTGGGAGCTAAAATAAAAACCTATGATGTTGAGGAATGTAAATTACAAAACTCAACGGTTTTAGAGATTGTAAAAGTATTACACGACAATTTAATCAAATATAAGTTTAGTGATAATACCGAAATTGTGGCCACAGATGACCATCCATTTTATGTTGCGAGTGATTCATACATAGATTCAGATTACAGACCATTAGAGGTCGGTGATAAAGTTTTAAATGATGAGTTAAACAAACTAAGTGTGGTTAGTGTTGAGAAGATTGACGGACTTGTAGAAACATACAACATTAACAAAACAGACAACGGCAAGAATTACTTTGCGAATAGGGTTTTAGTATCAGATGAGTCAGAAACAGAATAACGACTTTAAATATTTAATTCAAATTCCAAACTTTTTATCACAAGAAAAATGTGATGAATTGTTAAAAGACATTATGGAATCAGAACAAGATGTGATTGGTTGCGTCGGAGATGAACAAGGTAAAAACGCAGTTATACCAGAGATTAGAAAAACTAATGAGTGGTATTTATGTGAACAAGAAGAGAATCAATTCAGACCAACGAAACCAAATAAAGATTGGAAATGGTTACAAGACAAAATGTTTCAAATGGCAAATATTGTCAATGATAGTGTATTCCATTTTGACATTGATGCGTGTGACAACGAGTTAAAGTTAATAGAATATCAAAAGGGTGGATTCTATGGTTGGCACACAGACTTTAATGCAGGAACTTGTTCAGTAAGAAAATTAGTAGGAATTGTTCAATTGACAGACCCAAGTGAATACGAGGGTGGAGATGTTCAGTTCGGTATCCAAGACAAAGATACAAAAGAGTGGTATACAATGAACAAATTAAAAGGTTCATTAACATTATTTCCGGCATTTCTATGTCATAATGTGGTGCCAGTTAGTAAAGGTAAACGATATGTAATTCAAGAGTTATTTATCGGAGACCACTTCAAATAAGATAAAAAATGTATAAACCAATAGATATGGAATCTTTGAAGTTAAATAATAATTTCAAGTGGGTAATAACAAAAGATGATTTCTTTTCAAAAGAAGAGTGCGACTATATCATTGACAAAGTAAATAAAAATTCTGAAAGAAAGAAAACAAAATACTATGAGAAAGAAGATAGTATTTGTTTGTTAAATATCAATAAGACTGATGAACAAAAATATTTAGATAAGTTTTGGGAAGTCATTTCAGTTGCAAACCATGCAAACCAAGTTCATTATCATTATGATATCAAAGGTATTTATAGAAATAGAATACAATGTCATAAGTATGATGTTGGAGATTGGTATAATCCACACTCAGACTTTTATCCAATAGACCAATTCAGTTCATTAAAATTAACTTGTATCGTTTCATTAAACGATGATTATGAGGGTGGAGAGTTTAAATTATTTGACGGAAAGACTATTGAACAAAAACCAGGTAGATTAATTATACATCCGGCATTTGCAGGACATCAAATTACCGAGATAACAAAAGGTGAAAGATACTCTTGTGTTGCTTGGGCAGTAGGGGATACTTTCGTATGATACAAAACGACAACTTTAAATTTGTAGTTCATAGTGAGGACTTTTTATCATTGAGTCAATGTCAGAAGTTGATGAGATATTTAGAGTCAGGTGAACCAACTGAATCAGAACTCGCTGGTAATTATGACGAGAATATTCTGAACAAAGAAGTTCGTGATAACAAAGAAGTTACGATTAAAAACGAAAAACTTAAAAATAAATTAAAAATGATACTCGAATTATCCAATCAATCTATTTGGAAGTACAACATACAAGAATTAGAAAAGGTAAAAATACTACGATATGAAAATGGTGGTAAATATAAATGGCATACTGATTGTGGTTCAAAAGAAACTTCTACAAGAAAATTAACAGCGATAATTCAACTATCAGACGAAACAAAATATGAGGGTGGAAATTTAGAATTTGGTATCACAGACAAATCAGGAAAAAATAATTATATCGCACCAAGAACACGAGGAAGTATTACAATCTTTCCTGCATTCTTATCACATAGAGTTACACCAATCACAAAAGGAAGACGATATTCATTGATAACTTGGATGTTAGGAGATTGTTTTGTATGAGATTAGCATTATGTATATGTCCACAATGGTCAGTTCAAACACCTTCGTTTGCAATTGGTAGTTTAAAATCACACATTAACAACAAGGATGTCGAAGTTGACCAAGTTGACTTAAACATTAGAAGTTCGTTATACACTAAAGAAAAAAACATAGAAAAGTTTTGGGATTGGGGTAATGATACACCTTGGAATTCAGAAGCAAACTTCAAAGATGAAATCTTACCACACTTTAAAGATTTGTGGCACGAGTATATAGAAATATTATCAACTTATGATGTTGTTGCATTTACAACTTACACATCGAATATTATCACAACGGATTACATCGCTAGATATCTAAAAGAAAAAAATAGGAACATACAGATTTGGTATGGTGGCCCTTACTCTTGGTATTCTGATTGTAGTGGATTAGTTGAAAATGATAATTACAGAGAATTTGTAGATGTGGCTTGTGGTTCGGGTGATGGAGAAAAAATTATTTCTGAATTAGTAAATCGTTATATGGAAGACGGACATTATGAAAATGTAAAAGGTATTTATCGTTGGGATAAAATGACACCAAGTTTTCCTACGGTATTGAAAAAAGGTCGTAGTGGTAGAAAGCCAGTATTCAATGGTGGTGTATTACCACAAAACTTGAACGAATTAGAAATACCAAGTTGGGACACCAAAGTAATAGATGATTATAAAAAATTAGCAGAACTATTTGATTTAGAAGTTACGTTACCAATGCAAACATCAAGAGGTTGCACTTTTAAATGCACATTTTGTAGTGAAACACGATTATACAGATACAAAAATAATGAAAAGATTGTTGATGAGATGAAAGGATTAGAAAATAAAACAGGCATAAACAACTTTTGGTTTACAGATTCATTAATTAATGGGTCAATGCCACTATTTAAAAAGTTTATCAATAAATTAGAAGAAGAAACAGAGAGTGGAAATATACCAAAAATGTATTGGGGTGGACACTTTAGAACACATAAAAAACTTGATGGGGAATTGTTATCAAGAGCGGTAAATGTTGGACTAAATTATATGAATGTTGGTGTAGAAAATGGAGTGAATAAGATACTGGCATTGATGGAAAAGGGACAGACTTCTGATGATGTTAGTCACTTCTTGAAATCAGCTCACGAGAGTAATGTATTTTATAATGCAAATTGGATACCGGGTTATCCAAAAGAAAATCATATGGATTTTATGTTACAACTAAAGTTTCTATATGATAATCACAAATACTTTGAAAATAATGGGTTGCTAAACTTAATGCAGTCAACTGATATATTAGACCACACACCATTAGATGTTTATAGAGATGATTTTGATGTATCAAAGGAAAAAACAATTTTGAACGCTTGGACTTCTAATGATTACAAAAATACATTGATGATTAGACACTTAAAAGCATTTTTTATAGAGGTAATGTTGAAGTCATTTCAATTTACAAAAGAGGGTGAAGATTTAATCGGTGATGACTTTTCATATGCCACACCAAAAGAAAAGGGTGGAAAGCCACCATATTACAGAGCAAGAATTAGAGAAAACTCTTTACAGGTTAATAATATAGAGGTGGAATTAAAACAAGAGAAAGATAATAGTATTTTCACAAAAGAATTTTTAATATCAACGGAACAGAATAATATCGTTGATACTATTGAAAATGAACTTATAAAAACAATCAAGGGTTTTGCTTGGGTGTTAGCAAATGTTACGAGTAAATCCAACATTAACTTTATCATTAGAGATAACTTCAAAGGATACAATTTAAAAGACTCACACTTTAATTGTAATTTCTCACTCAAATCTGATGGAGATGAATTTGAACTTGATGTTGAGTATGGATTTAAGATTACAAAAGGTGATAAACAATTACTAAATGATACTGATGATTTAGACTTCGTTGCAAGAAACAATATTTATGTTAAAGATAATGTCAGTAAATACAAATATTCTGATGAAGTAAATGAACTTTACCAAGATAGTATGGATTATAGTAAACACAAGATTTCGTTTCCAAGAACGGAAATGACAAACCAATATTAAAAAAAATACATTTTCAGATTCATACAAGATATTTATTTATATCTAAGGTTATTCACTATGAAAACAAAATCACTATTTGACCATATAAAACAAATTACTAATGTTCAGAACCAATTGTATTGGGACAACATTACAGACGCCGATAAAAAGACTTGGTCTAATTATATGGTGCATAGATTTTTATCAATGAAAGCCGAGTGGATAGAAGTTGTAAACGAAATACAACAATATTGGGAACTGAAACCAAAATCAGTTTATCAGTTCTATACAAATCTACTACCAAGAGGAAATACATACTTACCATATGTTAAATCAAAGAAGAAGTCCAAGATAGAAAAGTGGGCTATGGATATATTATGTGAGTATTTTGAAGAAAGTTCACAAAATATTGAAAAAACGCTTGACATAATGGGTAAAGATGTCGTATATTCAGTTATATCAAAGTATGGTGTAGACGAAAAACAACTAAAAAAAATATGGAGTAAATAATGATTAAAGATACCCCTAAAGGTATGCCAGATTCAGCTTTGGATTTTCCAAGAGAAGCACCAGAGTCAGAATATTCTGATGTAATTGAGTATATGGAAAAAACATATCCTGAAATGACAGGTGAATTTAAGAACATACAACGAGAACAGTATGAATTATTTTGTAAGAAACAATACGACTACGGCCCACAAAATATAGCAGTTGGGACAATACTAAAGACCAAAGAAGATATTAAATTATCTATGTTGGGTATTTGGTTTCGTATGAATGACAAGATAGAAAGATTAAAAACATTATTGATGAGAGACAACAACCACGCAGTTGAAAATGAAAGTGTGGTGGATAGTTTTTCAGATATATCAAATTATGGAGTTATGGCAAAAGTCGTAGCAAGAGGCAAATGGGCAAAATAAGTTATAGTCAGTTCGCAATGTGGGACAAATGTCCTTACACTTGGAAAGCAAACTATGTAGATAAAGCAGAGACTTTCAAAGGTAATATCTATACCTTGTTCGGTAGTGCTATTCACGAAACTATCCAAGCATATTTAGTATGTTATTACGAACGAACAATCAAAGAAGCTGATGAATTACCACTACACGATATTCTGATTTATCGTATGAAAGAATTATATAAAGAAGCCAAAGACAGATATGGTGATGGATTTGAAGTAACCAAAGAGGAAATGTCAGAATTCACACAAGACGGATTTAATATTATTGATGAGTTCTTAAAAAGAAAAGGTAGTCATTTCAAAAAGAAAGATACTGAGTTAGTCGGTATCGAGATGAACCTAAATTACAAACTACCAAAGAATATGAGATTTGTAGGGTTTATGGATGTTGTTCTACACGACAAGAAAACAGGTCGTATGAAAGTCATTGATATCAAATCATCTACTATGGGTTGGAACAAGTATATGAAAGCCGACAAGAACAAAACTAATCAGTTGTTGTTGTATAAACACTTTATGGCAAAACAATTAGAAATATCGGAAGATAAAATAGATGTTGAATATTTAATATTAAAGAGAAGATTATATGAGAATATGATTTATCCACAGAAAAGAATTCAGGCGTTCTCGCCAGCAAGTGGAAAACCAAGTGTTAATAAGGTTATGAATAGGTTACAAGAGTTTATAGACGAGTGTTATGATGACAAAGGTAAAATCATTTCACACGACTATGAAAAATGTGAAAAGCACTTAAAGTGCAGAAGTTGTAAGGATTTATAATGACAGAACCAAGTTTAAGAATTAAGGTAACAGATTTTTTAGCAACAGACTTTGAACAAGAAGTATTTCAAGAACTAATGAAATTGAAACAATTAGATTATATGGGTGGTAATTCATTTCCATTATACTTTTGGTATGATAGAGAAACAGAAGTGGTGGATTTAAATACCTTAGAACCATTTATTAAATATTGGAAATCATCAGGTGAATTTAATACAAAGTTGATTATAATTCCTGAGTATACAGATGACCAAAATAATTTTATACTTTTTGATAT
>JGI25128J35275_1000532_pt1 | contig 11832 bp, 9 predicted proteins | sample ETNvirenome_2_60_FD_35275 | JGI IMG/M metagenome (IMG submission 35275)
CGGCGCGTAGCGAGGAAGAAGCCATCGCTGCGTCCAAGGCGATCGGCTACCCGCTGGTGGTGCGCCCGTCCTACGTGCTGGGCGGCCGGGCGATGGAGATCGTCTACGAGGAAGAGGAACTCAAGCGCTATATGCGTGAAGCGGTCCAGGTGTCCAACGACAGCCCGGTGCTGCTGGACCACTTCCTCAATTGCGCCATCGAAGTGGACATCGACGCCGTGTGCGACGGTACCGATGTCGTTATTGGCGGCATCATGCAGCACATCGAACAGGCCGGCGTTCACTCCGGTGACTCGGCATGCTCGCTGCCAGCCTACTCGCTGCCGCAGCATATTCAGGACGAGATTCGTGACCAGGTGCGCAAGATGGCCCTGGAGCTCGACGTGATAGGCCTGATGAACGTACAGATGGCCGTGCAGGGCGAAGATATCTACGTGCTCGAGGTCAACCCGCGTGCTTCGCGTACGGTGCCGTTCGTTTCCAAGTGCATTGGCGAGTCGCTGGCCAAGGTTGCGGCGCGCGTGATGGCTGGCAAGACGCTGAAGGAAATCGGCTTCACTCGCGAAATCATCCCGACCTACTACAGCGTCAAGGAAGCGGTATTCCCGTTCGCCAAGTTCCCCGGCGTCGATACCATCCTCGGTCCAGAGATGAAGTCCACCGGCGAGGTGATGGGCGTAGGCGACAGCTTTGCCGAAGCCTTTGCCAAGGCCCAGCTGGGCGCTAGCGAAATCCTGCCGACCTCGGGTTGCGCGTTCCTCAGCGTGCGCGAAGACGACAAGCCTTACGTCGAACAGGTCGCTCGTGATCTGGTCGGGCTCGGTTTCGAGGTGGTGGCCACCGCCGGCACCGCGCGGATCATCGAGGCGGCCGGACTGCCGGTGCGCCGTGTGAACAAGGTGACCGAAGGCCGTCCGCACGTGGTCGACATGATCAAGAATGACGAAGTCACCTTGGTCATCAACACTACCGAAGGCCGCCAGTCCATCGCCGATTCGTATTCCATTCGGCGCAACGCCCTGCAGCACAAGATCTGCATCACCACCACCATCGCGGGTGGCCAGGCGATCTGTGAGGCGCTCAAGTTCGGTCCCGAGAAGACCGTGCGCCGCTTGCAGGATCTCCATGCAGGAATCAAGGCATGACAAAATTTCCAATGACCATCCAGGGCGCTCGCGCCCTGGAAGACGAACTCAAGCATCTGAAGACCGTTTTGCGTCCGCAGATCACCCAGGCGATCGCCGAGGCGCGCGAACTGGGCGATCTCAAGGAGAACGCCGAGTATCATGCCGCGCGTGAGCAGCAGGGCATGGTTGAGGCGCGTATCCGCGACATCGAGGGTCGACTGCAGAACGCCCAGGTGATCGACATCGCCAATATCCCGCCGACTGGCAAGGTAATCTTCGGTACCACTGTGGATATCGCCAATGTCGAGACCGACGAGCATGTGACCTACCAGATCGTCGGCGACGATGAAGCTGACATCAAGCAGGGCAAGCTTTCGGTCAGTTCGCCGATTGCCCGCGCATTGATCGGCAAGGAAGAAGGTGATGTCGTAGCCGTCAAAACGCCCAGTGGGTTGATCGAGTACGAGATTGTCGAAGTCCGCCACGTCTGACCGACAGCCGGCGCGGGCTGGCATCATCACCTGGCAGCTGGCTCAGACATTCTGGGTCGGCGGCTTGTGGCTGCTGCAATTTCTGGTCTTGCCTGCCCTTGGGCGCGTCGGGCTGGCACCTTTATTGGTCGATGAGATCGCTGGCAGCCTGAAGCCGCTGCTGGTCGGCTTTGCCGCATTCTGTAGCGCGCTGCAGGCGCTGGTCTTGGTTCAGGTGATGGGGCTGCGCGGCTTGTGGCGTGACGTTCGCGGCCAGCTTTTGCTGACAGTGATGATGCTCGCGGGCAGCCAGTTGTTGATGCGGGCGGGCTGGTTCGACTCGCTCTACTGGGCCAGCTTCAGCTTTCTGGTGATGGCGCTGTGTGGCCTGATGCTGGTCTTGCAGCCCGCTCCGGGACGCGAGTACTGAGCGCGCGGCAGATTGAGTCTGCCGCGCACGATCTCAGGCCTGGAAGCGGTGAATGTTCGAAAGCTGCTTGTTCGGCTTCGGATTCTTGCGGTACACCAGGGCCATCTTGCCGATGGTCTGTACCAGCTCGCACTTGCCGACCTTGCACAGTTCTTCTATCAGCGCGCGGCGGTCTTCACGCTCTGCGAGGCGGAACTGGATCTTGATCAGCTCATGGTCGTTCAGGGCCCGCTCGAGTTCGGCTTGAACGCCTTCGGTCAGTCCGTTCTCGGCTACGATCAGGACCGGTTTCAGATGGTGGCCGATGGATTTGTACTGCTTCTTTTGCTCGTTGGTGAGCGGCATATGTCGACCCTTGCGTCAGAACCTTGAAAAACGGCGGCTAGTGTAACCGAGAGGTGCATGACCGCACAGATGAGGTGTCAGCTTGGGGCATGCTGTATCCGTCCGTACCCACAAAAAGTTCTTCTTCGGTGGCTGGGGTCGTGCGTCGAATGTCTCTGGATTCGCGTCAGATATCAGCTGACGAAAAATCATGCCGGCCTTGTGATTGTCCATACGGCCCCAATATGGGTTGCAGAGTTGCGTCGCGGGGCGCGCTGCCTCAAAAAATGTAGCGAATAGCGCTCGGTGCAAAATGCCATATCTTGCGGTCTATCGTGCAGGCTTCAGTTGAATGGACGGCTCGGTGTTACAAGGGCTAGGCTGTTTCATAGGGTTACAGACCGGCTGCCAGTTCCAGTACGTTGTGTAGTAAGTTAGGCCGAGCAACCAACCGGCCGTCATGCGGCCCGCAGACAACGGGTTTGCTCCAGAGGGTAGTTAATTTGAACGACATGGCAAAAAACCTGATTCTGTGGCTGATCATCGCCGCCGTCCTGGTCACGGTGATGAACAACTTCTCCAGCCCCAGCGAGCCGCAGACGCTGAGCTATTCCGACTTCCTCGAGCAGGTCAAGGAAGGGCGCGTCGAGCGTGTGACGGTCGATGGTTTCGTGATCATCGGCAAGCGCAGCGAAGGCGATACCTTCAAGACCATTCGCCCGGCGATTCAGGACAATGGTCTGATCGGCGATCTGCTCGACAACAACGTGCTGATCGAGGGCAAGCAGCCTGAGCAGCAAAGTATCTGGACCCAGCTTCTTGTTGCCAGCTTCCCGATTCTGGTGATCATCGCTGTATTCATGTTTTTCATGCGGCAGATGCAGGGCGGTGCGGGTGGCAAGGGTGGGCCGATGAGTTTCGGCAAGAGCAAGGCGCGCCTGCTTTCCGAAGATCAGGTCAAGACGACCTTTGCTGACGTCGCCGGCTGCGATGAGGCGAAGGAAGAAGTCCACGAGTTGGTCGAGTTCCTGCGTGATCCTGGCAAGTTTCAACGACTCGGCGGTCGCATTCCGCGTGGTGTGCTGATGGTCGGCCCGCCCGGCACTGGTAAGACGCTGCTGGCCAAGGCGATTGCAGGTGAAGCCAAGGTGCCGTTCTTCACCATTTCCGGTTCGGATTTCGTCGAGATGTTCGTCGGTGTCGGTGCCAGTCGTGTCCGCGACATGTTCGAGCAGGCGAAGAAGCACGCGCCGTGCATCATCTTTATCGACGAGATCGATGCAGTCGGCCGTCATCGTGGCGCAGGTCTCGGTGGTGGGCACGATGAGCGCGAGCAGACCCTCAACCAGTTGCTGGTGGAGATGGACGGTTTCGAGATGAACGACGGGATCATCGTCATTGCGGCGACCAACCGTCCCGATGTGCTCGATCCTGCGCTTCTTCGTCCAGGGCGTTTCGACCGTCAGGTTGTAGTCGGCCTGCCGGATATTCGCGGTCGCGAACAGATCCTGAAGGTGCACATGCGCAAGGTGCCGATCAGCGAGAACGTCGAACCGGGTGTAATTGCGCGGGGCACTCCGGGCTTCTCCGGTGCGGATCTCGCCAACCTGGTCAACGAGGCTTCGCTGTTTGCCGCGCGTTCCAATAAGCGCATCGTCGAAATGCGTGAGTTCGAGCTGGCCAAGGACAAGATCATGATGGGCGCCGAGCGCAAGTCCATGGTCATGTCCGAAAAGGAGAAGCTCAACACCGCTTACCACGAAGCAGGTCATGCCATCGTTGGGCGCGTGGTCCCCGAGCATGATCCCGTCTACAAGGTCTCCATCATTCCTCGTGGTCGGGCGCTAGGCGTCACCATGTTCCTGCCAGAGGAAGATCGTTACAGCCTGTCGAAGCGCGCGCTGATCAGCCAGATCTGTTCTTTGTTCGGAGGGCGGATTGCGGAAGAGATGACACTGGGCTTCGAGGGTGTCACCACGGGTGCGTCGAACGACATCATGCGCGCCACGCAGTTGGCGCGGAACATGGTGACCAAGTGGGGCTTGTCGGAGAAGCTCGGGCCGTTGATGTACGCCGAGGAAGAGGGCGAGGTGTTTCTCGGTCGCAGTGCTGGCAGCCAGCATTCCAATGTATCCGGTGAAACCGCGCGGCTGATCGATGAAGAGGTCCGCAGCATCATCGACCACTGCTACGGAACGGCCAAGCAGATCTTGACCGATAATCGCGACAAGCTGGATGTGATGGCCGAAGCCTTGATGAAGTACGAGACCATCGATGCGCCGCAGATCGACGACATCATGGCTGGGCGCACACCTCGGGAACCGCGTGATTGGGAAGGCGGCTCGGGCGCGTCCGGTACGCCAGTCGTGCCGGATGATAGTCGCCCGCAAACCCCGATCGGAGGTCCTGCCGGCGAGCATTGACGGCATGCGCAAGCCGATGGCAGCATCGAGCGCGTGAAAATCGGAGACACCAGAAGGGGCGCATAGGCGCCCCTTCTGGTGTAAATTGTCCAGCCCGCTACGCCATGGTGGTGCAGCTGGTGTGGGGGCGCCTGTTCAGGGTGTCCGGCCTGAAAGCTCAAGGCTCGTAAATGACCGAATCTCTTTCCCCCGCTCGGCTGGTATGTGGCAGCCGGGTTCTCGATCTTTCCCGTCCTCATGTGATGGGGATTCTCAATGTCACACCCGATTCTTTCTCTGATGGTGGTCGCTTTGCCGAGCGCGAGGCAGCCCTGCGGCATGCCGAAGCAATGGCCGTGGCTGGGGCTACGCTGATCGATGTTGGTGGCGAGTCTACGCGCCCTGGCGCGCGCGCCGTCTCGCCGACCGAGGAGCTGGAGCGGGTCGCACCGATCGTAGAGATGATCGCGCGGGAGCTCGACGTGGTCGTTTCGGTGGATACGTCCACGCCCGCAGTCATCCGCGAGTGTGCGCGGCTGGGCGCTGGGCTGATCAACGACGTGCGCTCGCTGCAGCGCGACGGTGCGCTGGATGCCGCGGCTGACGCTGGCCTGCCGGTCTGCCTCATGCACATGCGCGGCGAGCCAGGTGATATGCAGAGGGATCCCCGATACGACGACGTTGTGGAGGAGGTTTGTTCGTTTCTTGAGCAGCGAATGGGTGCGTGTGCTGCGGCGGGAATCCCGCGCGATCGCATCGTCCTCGATCCCGGCTTCGGCTTCGCCAAGACGCTGGACCATAATCTTGTGCTGTTCAGGCGTATGGAGATACTGCATCGGCTGGGTCGGCCTTTGCTGGTCGGTGTCTCGCGCAAGAGCATGATCGGGGCCGTGCTGGGTCGGCCAGTTGATGAGCGCTTGTACGGCAGTCTGGCTTTGGCGGCGCTCGCCGTAGGCAAGGGCGCGCAAATTGTGCGCGTCCATGACGTTGCCGAGACGGTTGATGTAGTTCGAATGATTGCTGCAGTGCAGGCGGCGCAATAGGGAAGGCACCATGACTAGAAAATACTTCGGTACCGATGGCATCCGTGGGCATGTCGGACAGGCTCCGATCACCCCGGACTTCATGCTCAAGCTGGGTTGGGCGGCTGGCATGGCCTTTCGCAAGCAGGGAAAGTGCCGGATTCTGATCGGAAAGGACACGCGAATTTCGGGCTACATGTTCGAGTCAGCATTGCAGGCGGGCTTGTCGGCGGCTGGCGCGGACGTACTGTTGCTTGGGCCTATGCCGACGCCCGCAGTCGCCTATCTGACGCGTACCTTCCATGCTGAGGCGGGTATTGTGATCAGCGCCTCGCACAATCCGCATCACGATAACGGAATCAAGTTCTTTTCCGGTCGCGGCACCAAGCTTCCTGATGAAGTGGAGCTGATGATCGAGGAGTTGATCGATGCGCCGATGACCGTGGTCGACTCGGCACAGCTTGGCAAGGCATCCCGCATCAATGACGCGGCTGGCCGTTATATCGAGTTCTGCAAGAGCAGCGTGCCAACCAGCACTGATTTCTCCGGGTTGAAGCTGGTGATCGACTGCGCGCATGGCGCGACCTACAAGGTTGCACCCAGCGTGTTCCGTGAGCTGGGTGCAGAGGTGGTGGTTATAGGTGCGCAGCCGGACGGTCTGAACATCAATGCCGATGTCGGCTCCACTCATGTCGGGCAGCTGCAGAAGGCGGTTGTCGATCATGGCGCGGATCTGGGCATAGCCTTCGATGGCGACGGTGACAGGGTGATGATGGTCGACCATGCCGGTGCGGTCGTGGATGGCGACGAACTGCTTTACATCATCGCGACTGATTTGCAGGAGCGAGATCGGTTGGCTGGCGGCGTTGTCGGCACGCTGATGAGTAACCTGGGGCTTGAGCTTGCCTTGAAAGCGCGGGAGATACCGTTCACCCGCGCCAAGGTGGGAGATCGCTACGTGATCGCGGAGATGCTTGAGCGTGGCTGGGCATTGGGTGGTGAAAACTCCGGGCATATAGTCTGTGCGCAGCACACCACCACAGGCGATGCGATCATCGCGGCGTTGCAGGTGGTGCTGGCGCTTCGTCGGCGCGGCCAGACGCTCGCGCAGGAGCGACTGGCTTGGCACAAGTGCCCCCAGGTGCTGATCAACGTGCGCTTTTCTGGCGAGCGCGATCCAATTTCGCATCCTGGCGTGCAAGCTGCTTGCGACAGTGTTACCGAGCGCATGGGTGGTCGTGGCCGCGTGCTTTTGCGCAAGTCCGGGACCGAGCCGCTGGTACGTGTCATGGTTGAAGGCGATGACGAAAGTCAGGTGCGTGGCATGGCTGAGGAGCTGGCGAAGATCGTTACCGAAGTTTGTGCGTAATCGCGCTTGCCAGGGCGTTTGCTGTTGAGTAACATCTGCGCCCACTTTGACCGATGAGGTAAAGCATGCGTCGCCCCATGGTAGCTGGTAACTGGAAAATGAACGGTACCCGCGCTAGCGTCGCAGAGCTTGTCGAGTCTCTCCGGATGCAGGTTGTGCCTGCGGATGTCGAGATTGCGGTGTTTCCCTCCGCTGTGCATGTCTCTCAGGTTCTGGATGGTGTTGATGGTGAGCATGTTGCCGTCGGTACCCAGGATTGTGCGGCGCAGAATGGCTTCGGGGCGCTGACCGGTGAGGTTTCGGCTGAGCAGTTCGCTGATTTCGGTTGTAAGTGGGTTCTGGTTGGTCACTCCGAACGTCGCCTGTTGTTGGGTGAGACGGACGAAGTGGTCAGTCGCAAGTTTTCGGCAGCGCAGGTGGGTGGTCTTAAGCCTGTGTTGTGCCTGGGTGAGACGCTTGAAGAGCGACGGGCAGGCAAGACGCTCGAAGTGGTTGGGCGTCAGTTGGCGCGAGTGCTGGATGACCGTGGTGTCGCCGCATTCGAGTCGGCGGTTATTGCTTACGAGCCTGTTTGGGCGATTGGTAGTGGCTTGACCGCAACGCCTGAGCAGGCTCAGGAAGTGCATGCTGCCATTCGAGAGCAGTTGTCGCGTCATGATGGCCGCATCGCTGAAGGCGTAAGGCTTCTGTACGGCGGCAGCGTCAAGGCGGAGAATGCCGCTGAGCTATTCGCAATGGCGGATATTGACGGGGGGTTGGTTGGTGGAGCCTCTCTGAAAGCGGATGAATTTGGTGCGATCTGTCGCGCCGCGGGGAACTGAACAGATGTTGCAGACTGTCGTGATTGTGGTGCATCTGCTGGTTGCTCTAGGTGTTGTTGCGCTGGTACTGCTGCAGCAGGGCAAGGGTGCAGATGCTGGTGCTTCGTTCGGTTCGGGTGCTTCGGCAACTGTTTTCGGAAGCCAAGGTTCTGCTACCTTTTTGAGTCGGCTTACTGCTATACTCGCCGGCGTTTTTTTCGTGACCAGTCTGGGTTTGGCGTTCTTCGCGAAACAACAGGCTGATCAGTTGTCCCGGGCGGGGCTAGANCGGATCCAGCTGTGCTGGAAGTGCCGGCCAGCAAGCCAGCAGTCGAAGACGTCCCTGTGCTCGAGCAGCGCAAGTCGGCGGAAGCTGCTGGTGATCTCCCTGAGGTGGAGGAAGGGCAATAAGGTTTTTGCCGAGGTGGTGGAATTGGTAGACACGCTACCTTGAGGTGGTAGTGGCCATAGGCTGTAGGGGTTCGAGTCCCCTCCTCGGTACCAAACAAGCAGGCCCGCCTAGTGCGGGCTTTCTTGTGTTTAAGGGTTTCGGTTGACCTGTATTAGGCATGGGTCGTATAATTCGTGCCCAGTTTGACGCGGGGTGGAGCAGTCTGGTAGCTCGTCGGGCTCATAACCCGAAGGTCGTTGGTTCAAATCCAGCCCCCGCAACCAGTCAATAAAGAGCCCCTGTACAGGGGCTTTTTATTAGCTTGAGGCCAGGTCGCCGGCATTTACAGGCGGTCAAAGGGATGGGCGTTTCGCCCATTTTTCATTTGTACAGCATGCGCGAGGGACTTCGATGTCGAGCAAGCTAGAACAGTTGCAGGCCTTGTTGGCCCCGGTGGTTGAGGCGCTTGGCTATCAGTGCTGGGGTATTGAGTTCATTTCCCAGGGGCGGCATTCACTGTTGCGTGTCTATATCGACCATGCCGATGGCATCCTCATCGACGATTGCGAGAAAGTCAGTCGTCAATTGAGCGGTGTGCTCGATGTGGAAGATCCAATCAGCGTGGACTACACCCTTGAGGTTTCTTCTCCTGGCATGGATCGGCCGCTGTTCACGATCGAACAGTACACGGCCCATATCGGTGATCAGGTAAAAATAAAGCTGCGCTCGCCCTTCGAGGGCAGGCGCAATTTCCAGGGTCTTCTCCGTGGGGTGGAAGAGCAGGATGTCGTGGTGCAGGTGGACGACCATGAGTACCTGCTGCCGATCGACATGATCGATAAGGCCAACATCATTCCCCGTTTTGACTGAGAACGGATCCCGCGGAACCCAATGGATTGCGAAAGGCGAGGCGTACGATGAGCAAAGAAGTACTGCTGGTTGTGGAGTCGGTGTCCAATGAAAAGGGCGTACCGGCGAGTGTGATTTTCGAAGCGCTTGAGCTGGCCTTGGCCACGGCTACCAAGAAGCGCTACGAGGACGAAGTTGATCTGCGTGTGGAAATCAATCGCCACAATGGCAGCTACGAATCCTTCCGTCGCTGGACTGTCGTAGACGATGAGCACTTTGAAGATCCGGCCCATCAGTTGGCATTGGATCAGGCTCAGGCGCGTAATCCCGACGCCAAGCTTGGTGATGTGTTCGAAGAGAAAATCGAGTCCATCGAGTTCGGCCGTATTGCGGCGCAGACCGCCAAGCAGGTCATCGTGCAGAAAGTGCGCGAGGCCGAGCGTGCGCAGGTGGTAGAAGCCTATCGTGATCGTCTGGGTGAGATCATCTCCGGCACGGTCAAGAAAGTGACCCGCGATAGCGTTATCGTCGACCTCGGCAATAACGCCGAAGCGTTGCTGGCTCGCGAAGACATCATTGCGCGTGAAACCTTCCGCGTCGGTGCCCGTGTTCGCGCACTGCTCAAGGAAATTCGCACTGAGAACCGCGGCCCGCAGTTGATTCTGTCGCGTACTGCGCCGCAGATGCTGATCGAGCTGTTCCGCATCGAAGTGCCAGAAATCGCCGAAGGCCTCATTGAGGTCATGGGTGCGTCGCGTGATCCTGGTTCGCGGGCCAAGATCGCCGTTCGCTCCAAGGACAAGCGCATCGATCCGCAGGGCGCCTGCATCGGCATGCGCGGTTCGCGGGTTCAGGCCGTCTCTGGCGAAATTGGCGGCGAGCGCGTCGATATCGTCCTGTGGGATGAGAACCCGGCTCAGTTTGTCATCAATGCGATGGCTCCGGCTGAAGTGGCCGCGATCATCGTCGACGAAGACGCTCACGCCATGGATATCGCGGTTGCCGAAGACAATCTGGCGCAGGCGATCGGCCGTGGCGGTCAGAATGTGCGTCTGGCCAGTCAGCTTAGTGGTTGGACGCTCAACGTCATGACTGAAGCGGACATCCAGGCCAAGCAGCAGGAAGAAACCGGTGACATCCTGCGTAACTTCATTGATGAGTTGGACGTTGATGAGGAACTTGCACAGGTGCTGGTGGAAGAGGGCTTTACCTCCCTCGAAGAGATTGCCTATGTCCCCATGGAGGAAATGCTTGGCATCGAAGGCTTCGACGAAGACATCGTCAATGAGCTGCGTACGCGGGCCAAAGATCGCCTGCTGACCAAGGCCATCGCCAACGAGGAGAAGCTTGCGGATGCTCAGCCGGCTGAAGATCTGCTGGCACTCGATGGCATGGATAAAGAACTGGCGGTCGAGTTGGCCGTGCGGGGCGTCATCACCCGCGAAGACCTGGCCGAGCAGTCGATAGACGACCTGCTCGACATAGACGGCATCGATGAAGAGCGTGCCGGCAAGCTGATCATGGCCGCCCGAGCCCATTGGTTCGAGTAAGTAATTAGCGGCCTGAGGAGAGAAATGCATGACGCAAGTCACGGTGAAAGAACTGGCCCAGGTGGTCGCCACACCGGTCGAGCGACTGCTTCAGCAGATGCGTGAGGCAGGACTGTCGCACACCAGCGCCGAGCAAGTAGTGACCGATAACGAGAAACAGGCCCTGTTGGCCCATTTGAAAAGCAGCCACGGGGCGAAAGTGGACGAGCCGCGCAAGATCACCTTGCAGCGTAAGACCACTACCAAACTCAAGGTTGGCGGTAGCAAGACCATCAGCGTTGAAGTGCGCAAGAAGAAGACCTTCGTCAAGCGCAGCGCCGAGGAAATCGAAGCCGAACAGCGTCGCGAAGCCGAGGAGCAGCGCGCGGCTGAAGAGGCTGCTCGCCTGAAGGCCGAGCAGGACGCGCGCGAGCGTGCCGAAGAAGAAGCACGCCGTCAGGCTGAGTCGGTCAAGCCTCAGGGCGAGGCCTCTACGCCAGCAGCTGTTGAGCCGGCGGTGAGCGCCGAACCTGCACCGGTTGCGGTCGAGCCTGTAGCTCCTGCGCCTGAGCGTAAGAAGGAAGAGCCTCGTCGTGTCGAGAAGCCACGCAGTGATGACGACGAGCGTCGTGATCGCAAGCATGCGCAGCATCGTCCTTCGCTCAAGACCAAGGCTCCGCTGGCGCGTACCGTACGTACCGGTGAAGACGAGGCCGATGGTTTCCGTCGCGGCGGCCGCGGCAAGTCCAAGCTCAAGAAGCGTAATCAGCATGGGTTCCAGAGCCCAACAGGACCTGTAGTGCGCGAAGTGTCGATCGGCGAAACCATCACTGTGGCCGAACTGGCCCAGCAGATGTCGGTGAAAGCGGCCGAAGTCATCAAGTTCATGTTCAAGATGGGCTCGCCCGTCACTATCAACCAGGTGCTGGATCAGGAAACTGCTCAGCTGGTTGCCGAAGAGCTGGGCCACAAGGTCAAGCTGGTCAGCGACAACGCTCTGGAAGAGCAGTTGGCCGAGCTGCTGAAGTTCGAAGGTGAGTCGGTCTCGCGTGCGCCGGTCGTGACCGTGATGGGTCACGTTGACCATGGCAAGACCTCGCTGCTCGACTACATTCGTCG
>JGI25128J35275_1000540_pt1 | contig 11790 bp, 16 predicted proteins | sample ETNvirenome_2_60_FD_35275 | JGI IMG/M metagenome (IMG submission 35275)
CAATAGGCGATGTTCGCGACCTCCAATAGCGGGGGTCGAGAAAGGAGTGTCCCGAGACGGTTGGAATACACTGTGACGACTGGTATTCGGTCGAGATCGTATCCTCCTGATTCGTGGAGGTACCAACCTGCATTTCTGCCGGTGGTTGCGTTTTCTGTTCTCCAGACTTCGTATTTGCCCGGTTCGAGGACTCGCACTTGCTCGATGACATCTTCGCCAAATCTTCCTTCCGGTTCACTGACTACCTCCGCATAACGTAATTGGGTTAGGTCTGCTTGAGTACGATTGCCTTCGGTGCGCCAACCACATATTTGTTGAGCTTCGATGGGGCAAAGGTAAGGGCGGTAATCGCCGGAACGCATCTCAGCTAAATTGCTAGGTAAGTCGCTCGGTGATTCGACTAAGACACTGGTATGTCCATATAAGAGTGCGTCTACTAATACTCGTCTCGCAAATTCGTTGAGGGGTGTGCCGTCGCCGGTGACATCCTTTGCCCACTCGCGCCAGTATTCTTCATCGCCACCTTCTAGGTGGATACCACGCCTGAGAATTGTTCCCGCAGCTTGAGAAGCTAGGCGTTGCAGGAATGGAGGCATGACGGCGTGGAAGATTCGACGGCCATAAGCGTCATCGTCTTCTCGCGCTTCTCTTGGAATTATATTCTCCGCGTTCTGACGGATGGTCTTGGTACCACCAACACAGGTATTGATTGGATCCCAGAAAGGGAGCATACCTAAAACCGCAGCGTTTTTAGCACTCGGGTCTTCGGGTTGGTCGTTCTTAGGGATGTCTACCCTTCCGGTTAATCCACCTAAGTCAATAAGTGCATTTTTACCCGGACGCTTGGGATAGGTGGAGCCGGAAATAGTCATGTCCCTATTCTAATAGATACGAATGGTTGAACCACCACTCGACCATCGCCGTAGTGGAGCTAAATAACTTATGGCGTAGCCTAGCGCGTCTACCGGTCCAGATACGTCATCTAAACCACCGATTCCTTTGGTAGGTTTACCGGTTTTGTCATACGTCTGTTGTTCGAGAGACTTAATTAAGTACTTACATTTATTACTTACTTTGAGACGATTTGCTAATAATAAGACGTTGACGCAGTTAACTCGGTCGGCGACAAGTGGGTTGCTTGATTGTGATTTAACGATGAAATTACCTTTCTTTAGGAGGGATAAATCAGACTCAGATGCGTTGGTAGTTGTGCGTTGTTTGCTGGCTGCATCAGGGATTACGACGAGGTTTTCTTTCTCTAGTTGGTCGGGGTAGGTGTTAATTAACTTCTCTACTACTGCGGGTGTGTCTTTGGGGTAGTGTTCTTCTACTACGTGAAATTCGTCTCCGCGACGGATAATTGTCATACAGAAACAGGCGGCTACGTTGAAATCTATGCCTATAAATATGCGGTCTTCGTTGTTAAGTTGTTCGTCGGTCCAATGTTTATCTCGGTCGAATGGATGGTAGACAGTTGTGTTCTCTAGGTTGGTAAATTCTCCCTCGATATAACTGGCTATTAAGTTTGCGTCGTAGTTTTGATATAGAGAGTCGATGAAGCCGGGTGGGAGGTGCGGGTTATCTGTTGTTTTTGCTTTAATCATCCGGCGGTCTTCGCTGTCGCCGTTTTCTACGAAGGTGCGATAACACCACTTGTATCCTTCTGGAGTAGAACCCACTGCAAGGACTGGGTTTTTGCCTCCTCTTAATCTGGCGAGGAACATCTCGCTTGCTTTTTGCGCCGTTTCAGCAGGCGAAGTATCAATTTCGTCACACAGTATGAAGGATAAATTCTGACCCCTGATGCGATTCCATGTTTCGGTGGCTCGGCATAACAGAGTGGTGCTGCCGTGTTCGGTGTGGATGATGTATTCCGGTTGCGGTGATACTCGGAAGTCATATTCGATTTTGTATTCCTCTAGAAAATCATCGAAACTTCTCATCCATACGTCGCGAAGCAAAATATGAGTTGGCTCGAAGACTGCGCCTACTGTTCCGGGGTTATCCATGCAAAGTAATACGGCTTTGGCGCATAATGCTCTGGTTTTTCCACTTCCGAAGCCTCCGATGAAGCCGAGAATGAGGTGTTTTTCATCATTACAAAATTCCTTTTGGGCTGGTAGTAACCCCTCTACAATTTTAAATCGCAATTTTTCATTGTTTTCGTTCGCTCGGCTGGATACGTGAATGGGTGGTTCGAGACAGGAGCCACCGGGTACGTTCGCTAGTAAACTCAATTGCTATTCCTACTTATGTAAGTAGTGTAAGGCATGTTAATAAAAAAGCCCCCTTGCGGGGGCGGGGTGGGTTAAGCGTATAGCTTGGGGAATAGTTCCTCTTGCAAAGATTGTTTTGCAAAATAACCTCTAAGTTCTTTATTGCGTTTGCCTCTGGAGTCCCAAGAATCCCAAATAGCATCATCTTTTACTGCTACCCAATGACGGTTTTGATGGGCAATACAATGACGAGGAAAATTCTCAGATTTGAATATCGCTCTATCCGTTTTACTGGATGGAATACGGTAATAATTCCAGTTCCAAACATCAAGAAGGGAAAGTGTGCGCTCTAATTCTCTCCTAGATAATGACCATGTTGCAGTGACTTTTGACTTCTTTCTTTGACCCCACTGGTCGTAGTAATAAGGGCTAATTTCCCTTTTCGCTTTGGTCGCTGCTCTCCATACTTTGTTATACGGAAGGTCAAGAGCTAGACAAATTGCTCGTACTCCACAATCACCGTGTCTCTCTTTTTTGGGATGTGGGTTGCGGTGGAAAAAGTGTAATCCTGTTGGATGGGAACTTTTCATGTGATGTAATACAATGATATGTATGTAATTAAGTATAACATAGTAGTTAGGTTAAATCAACTAAGATAAGTTACAAAGTAAGTGGGGGTAGGGTGAACGAGGTTATTGCAGCAATTCTTGGGGCTGGTATTTCAGTTGTGGCGATGTTGGTCGCAAATACTGGTAAAAAGAGGGAATCTTATGTCGTTGAAATATTTAAGAGGTTAAATACTTTGGATAATAAGGTGACTAGGTTGGAAGAAAGGACCAATATTAAAGAACATAGAGGTCATAAATGAACTGTTGGCACTGTAAAACTGAGTTGATATGGGGTAGTGACTCAGATTGCGAGCATCTGGAAGACTATTCAATGGTTACTTTCTTGAGTTGCCCAAAATGCAAGACAGACGTTGAAGTTTTTCTCCCTAAGAGAGATTAGCTTCTGCAAAAAATAAAGGTTCACCGCCGTATAGTTTGGAAGCGGTTTTTAGTGCTTCGAAGGCTTCATTGCATCCGGCGAAGGAAAAAAGTTCCAGATATAAATCATCCGGTGTAATGATCGGGTCTGACTTGGGGAATATTCGTCTGACACGAAGATAGTCTTCTCTTAGATCTGTGACAGTGACATCGTTTCCGTCGTATTCCGAGAGCCAGTCGCCAAAGGGCTTTTTAGTCATTCTTTTTCTCGCATAATACAACAAAACCCCCTAGTTACTAGCTGAAAACTAGAGGGCTCGTTGGCCGGGGAATAACAATCTAGGCTACCGGTAACACCCGCGGGAAGTTACCCATTTCCTAGATGACCCGGAGACTGATTTAATCACTAAACTCCCTAAAGGTAGTGCAGGGTCAGTGTCCAACCTATAGATATCTTAGAGCGAGGGGGGTGGGGAAGCAAGTAAGTTAATAATACTTAAGTAAGTATAGTTTAAAAATACGTCGGGTCTGGGAGTTACCGCCCCCACGCGCAAATCAAAATGCAAATCGCTTCCCCGGGGGTGGGGTTTTGCTTGCATAACTGTCTGTTAAACAGTTACGCGGACACGACTAATCAGTCAGGTCAAGGGGTATGCAATATGTCCACTAATTATCAGGCTTTGTCCAGTTTCAGGTGCCACTATTTAACATTTTAGCCCTTACTTATGTATAAACAATAGGGATTAATTAGGTTAGGAGCTGGACCCCTACCCCCTACGCGGCGATATGTGAGAGACCTCAATNTATTAATTGCTAGGCTCTAGTCTCAGTAATCTAGCTTGAGCATTAATCGCGCCTATTGCGTTTGAGTATTGGTTATTACGCATTGAAGCCTTATATACAGAGTCAAGCCGGTCTAAGGTCTCAACTGTCTTTTGTTCCCTGCTAACCTCATATTCTTGCTTTATTATCTCGAATAATTTTTGACGTAGGGTATCCACCTGACGCGATTTAAGGCCCCAGTTATCCGCGCAATAGTGCAACATATCTAAACGGCCAAACCCCTCTCGGTGGAGCCTGTGGAGTGTCTGTATTCTCTCGTTTGTCTCTAATTTAGTGGCCTTTTTACCCACAATTAAAGCGCGTTAACAACATATAAGACCACTATAAACGCTAAACACGTAAAAAGTAGCTATAGACTTAAAAACAATAAAAAGGGTGCTACCAGGTAACGCGCTTTTCTCAGGTAGACAAGCTTATTGAGAAAAATGTTTTTTCTGGTAACACACCTTTATGGCATAAACCAATAAAAAAGGCCCACGATTTGCGCGGGCCGGTGATCTTGTTGTTTGACTGGTTACTTTCCTTTTAGTGCATACTCTAAGCACTTAATAACTTCTTCATAGTGGTCATTCTGTAAATTCATAGGAGGTTGATGCTCTTTAAAGTCTGTAAGTGTGATTGCTAAAAGTTCAGTAAGTAATTCAGTTTGAAAGTCAGTCATAATTTTAACTATGTGTGTAACCGTCGGTTTCAATACCTAGCCAAGTACTCGGCGTGTTTTGCTCTTGACTAACCGCGACCATATAGCACCGGTTAAGACTGTCATAAAAGGGCACCCCCACAAAGGCCCACTTCTTCTTTATCGTCTCGAGTGCTTGCGTTTGTTGCTTATTCATTTAATTAACCTCTTATGTATAGATAGCCGCCGTATTGGTCAGCCCTAGATAAGCAAAGATCTCTAGACTTTTGATCTAATAAGTTAAATCGAATTCCTTTAGCCGGACTATTCGCGCCGGCTGGCTTGTAAACATTGCCGCTAGTCATATCTACTAAGGCATGAATTGAGCCTAATTTCCCTTTGAATTTTTCAATATCACCACGGTAAATAGTGCCAATTTTGAAATACTTTTTACCGGTGGTATATCCAAATTCAGTTCTAAGGCGTGGATCTTGCTTCTCTGTAGTTTTATTCAGAGCATCAACTAATTGCTCTGTATAGGTTTTTACTAGATCTTGAGTCATGGTAAGTAATGCAATGGAATGATTAAAGGGTGAAATAGAGGCCGGTTATGTTTTGGCAAATCTCTTTTATTTGATCGCCGTATAAACCGTTTAATTTTTTAACCGTGTCGAATTCGTATGTTTTCTTATTTAGCTTTGTAGCTTTGAGATCATACAAATCTAATCCGGCGTTATAACTCACAGTTAAATGAGTTAATTTTTGACCTGATCGACCAACTTGACGTTTAAAAACGAGAGTTGTTGAATTGTCATCTATTGCGATAGTCGCGCCGGTCATCGCGCTTATTTTGTTTGCTCCCCCTAATTGGTTAAGCATGGTTTCAACTACTGGAGTCATTGGATGTGATGCAATGGGATTAAATGTGATTTGCTTTTAAAAAGCGTGGTAGAACCGGCTCAGTTTTACCGGTTGTTTTGTTGTGCCTGTAATCAGTGAATAAAGGCTTATAAGATCCGGTTGACCGGTCTAATTGAAGAATGATTGTTTTATTCATCTGATCGCTCTCTCTGGTTTTGTTTCCAGAGTTCCTTTTAAAACTCTCAAAGCTTCTTCAATATCGTTTAGGCGCTTGCCTTGCTCGTCGTCTTCAAAACTGAGTTGATGCTTTGCCACTTCATTGACTACAAAGTTTAAAGCGACCTTTTGAAGCATTGTCAACTCGTCAAAGCGTTCAGAGATAGGAACGTAAATTGAAGTCATTTAATGAGATGCGATGGAATAAAAAAGGAGCCCTTTCGGACCCCTTTAATATAGTTTGTACTTACATACATGTCAACTAACCAAGTTAAGTTAGATACAATTCATTAATACTTCCCTAGTGCGGTTAATGATTTTCCCGTTATCACCGTGGTATAAGCTATTCAGTCTTTGTTGAGTCCTCAAAATATTGTTAGTAGCTGCGTTAGCTCTGCCGGTGTCGTGAGTGTAAAATTGACTTATCGCATTATAAAACCGGTAGCAATTTGAAGGCTCAATAATACGACCGGTGCTTTCATCCTTGAAAGCAGTATCCTCGATAGCAAATCCACTTTTAAAGTGCTTTCTAATAGTGTCTAGCTCTTTAATATCTGCAATAGTTCTATCACGCTTATCTTTAATTGAATGATCATATATAGGAGTAGCTAATTTTTCTTTGTATATCTCTTGAATAACCTTATTCCCGATCTCACCGGTTAGTTTGACTTTGGCTAATTCCTTAAGATCATTTATAACGCCGTCGAACTGTGATTTTTCCCTATTTATGAGATTTGGTAAATACTTAATATAGTTTTGAATTCCGGCTGAGTGCTTCATTGAAAAGGCTTTCCCACTGGATTTAGCATCTCTAAACATGCGACCGGTAAAGCTAGAAAGTTGGTTACAGCACTGAAGCCTTTGAGAAGTGAACATACAACCAAAGGATGTAGATAAATCATTGCTATTGAACCAATGCAAGCGATTAGAAACCGTATCGTTAGGGCCGGTTACTTCTTTAGTTCCTAGATCTAAAACGCCATAAATCCTTTTATCTCTATTGAAATTAATTAAATTAGTTAGCTTTGAGTTAGGGTAAATTTTAATAATTTGCTTAGTGAATTCCATTAAGTCCGCCGGCTGCAATATTGAATATGTATCTGATACCTCGGCTAACCGGTTATAGTTATCCTCTCTTACTAAAGTTTTAACCCCTTCTATCTCTTGATAACCATCTAGGCCCATAAAAGCAGTCGGAGTCCTAACTATTGAAAAATCACAATCAGCCATTTTAAAGGCATCATTTACTGACTCTTGACCGGTTAAATCAAAACCTAATACTGACTCATTAGAAACAACTCTCGAATCTTTACGGCCATGCGTCCAGAGCATAGGCTGATTTCTTACGTCGTTTGCGTAGCTAGTGGATACGTAAGAACTGTTAGAAAAATTAGACATGTGATGAAATGTAATTTGGAAAGCCAACTCTCGCCGGCGTTCTCAATATAGGTGACTTAGTTAAGTTGCCAAGCTAGCCGGTTGGTTTTGTTTACGTTTGTTGATAATTACGTATCTACCAACTTACATATATATATATATATAGATGTTCGATTTTTGCCTATGCCCTAACTAATCAATGAATAGCTGTAACTCATAGCCGCGCTCAAACTGTCAAAGCTTTGAAAACTTTGACCATTTTCTAGTGTATGCGTAGTTACTTGCCACCGATTCAAACTATCTCGGCAAATTGTGAGTTTGGATGGCTTGCTATGTGTTGCCATGAAATAAACAAAGAATGAAAGTAATAAGAATTAAATAACGATTAGCCTATCTAATAGTAATACATAAGGATTTAAAGTAATAACAATTAGATAGCGATTGCGTATATATTATAATATTTAGTGAAAATATTGTGTATAAATTTGTATAAAGAAATCATTGAACAACTCTAATTCTGTGTGTGTATGTGTGAAAAACAAACTGTTTTCGTTCGAGACCCTAACTGTTTTTGATCAAGTCCCTAAACTGTTTTGCTTCGAGACCTTGGATTAACTGTTTGACAGCGAGACCCTAGTCTAATCTGGAACTGGTAGATAGCTCAGATTTTCCTCTTCTTGTCTGTCGGTTCTATGGTAACGAAAGACTTCAACGTCTCCCTCAATTTCCGCATCCTGGTGCTCTTCAAAAATAGCGTTGAGAACATCACAGATCTCGATATTATCTAAGACCCTGCGATAAATAAACTGTCTTGTCCCGAGATCCTTGAAGATAATAGTCAGAGTGGTTGTTTCAATCAATGGACTGGTATGAGAGAAGTATCTTAAAACTAGCTCCTTTAACTTAGTTAGGTAGTTCATTTTGTATAAAGCTGTTTGTATTCAAGAACCCGATCTAAAAAAGCATTTTTATAAGCTTTCATTGGTCCCGGTCCGATGTATTTCGTCTCAAGTTGTCCGTTTACTGAGATAACTAGCATCGCTCTCTCAACTTTGAGTTTTTCATAAGCCTCTAAACAAAGACAATATGCACTGAGCTGAAGGCAATAATCATGTGTGAGCATTGCATTAGCTAGTCGAGATCGTTGAGATGTTTTGTAATCGCATAAGACTGGTTGATCACCATGCTCTTTAAGCGTCGCTAACAGGTCATAAGTACCAGCAAAGCCATCAGGGTGAAATACAGCCTGTTCTTGCGCCAGAACCGCAGTCACGTTGCTATCGAACCACTCAACTAATGGATCGACGTATCCTTTAAAGATGGCATAGGCTTGTCCCTTTTTGACTGGTATTCCTTGCCCGTATTGCTCCATAGTTCGGTGTGCATAGCTGCCTCGCTCACAAGATTGTTTAGTCTTGTCCTTATTTCCTGGGATCTTGAGCCATCGGTGTAAGGCTGCTTTGGATTCTTCATCTTTAGTTTTGCCTAAGAGGGTGGTGATGCCTACAAATGACTGGTCATATCCGTCTACGGAATAACCTCTCTTATTCTCATGTCTTTTAACTCGTCTTTTGCGAATTACCATGAATCATTTAGGAAAGGGGATTACATTTGTTAACTCTTTATGAATCAGTTCCCAAGCAACACAAGCACAGTTCGCTTGATCTCTATCTGTCCAAGTCCTTGCTTTGTTTAAGTCAGCAGTAAATTGATTAAACTGCTCATCATAAAAATCCGGGTTACACAGATACTCTTGAGACTGGTTTTGTAAGATAAATCTCTCCATAAATAAAAAGCCCCGCTACTTTGCGAGGCTACTCAACTCCGTTAAGTTAACTTACTGTAGGTTTGAAAGGATCTCCATCAGGATTAAACAACTCTGATATTTCATAATTAGAATCAAGTAGATCATCAAAAGCTTTCTCAATCTTCTTCTTCATCTCTTTTTGCTTTCTCTTACCGCTGGCTAATGGTGTTGCTGTATAACGCACATCTCTAGGATCTTTACCTGTTTTAGTACGAGTTAGCTTCATATCATACTCTTCTTCACTACCCTCCACATCCTCGTCAGTTAGAAAGGAAACGATACCGGTAATTAAACCCGCTTGGTTGAATTCAAAGATCTGAATTGCTTCAGCATCGTAATTATAGATAGTAAAAGCATAAAACTCACGTTGTAACTGTGTTGGCTCAACTGCTCCGAGTTCGTTAGCTTTTTCCTTTAACTCAGATAGAGATAATTGCTCTGGAGTATGGATTTTAACCATTTTACCGCCACCTTTTCTCTCAAGAAAAGTTCCATAACCGCGAATCGTATGATTTTCGTCACCTAGAAAGGTGATACGGGTACCTTCTTCCGATAGTTCACTGGTTTTTAGATATCTGCTGCTACCTGAACCGGCGTTAGCTTGACGATCAGCGAAAGCTGCTTTTGATTCCTTACTTAGTAGGCCCATGAATTTGCTAGTGGAGCGAATTGCTCGATGTTTGGCTCTATAAGTCTATACCTAGATAAGTAATTACGCAATCAAGTCAAAAGATCCAAACGCTTTGTTATCAAGTCCTCTTTTCGATCACTTGCGAGACGGGCAATTATTTCAATTACTTCTGACCGGTTTATTTTATGCTCCTCCGCTAGATCTGAGATTTCATCCCACACTGCGTCAGTCAAGCTCAGAGTACGTTGTCTTTTAGCACTGTTCCAATGATGCAACTTTTGCTCTGCTCGCATCTCTCGCGTCTTTATTGGGGTGTCTGGCACTTGTTTAACTTAATTACGTACCTACACCCTAGCCGAGTTGAGGCAAAATGGCTATACCCCATAGATCTTCTTCACCTTGATTAGCTAATTTCGCTAGAGCTGGTAGGTCTTGAACAATAGCTGCGCCTGATACTGGTTTAGCCATAACAAGTTTCTCAATAGTCTTTGATTTCTTCTTCAGAGTGATAATTTCAGATACGTAATCGATGTCTGCTTTAGCTAGAGCTAACCTCATATACTTTCCTAAAGCTTTAGCGACTGCTTTCTCCTTCCTGACTGGTATGCTCTTCGCACTTGATATACCTATATCTTTAAGACCTGCGAATGTTGCAAACATATCTAGTGGTCCCATTGGGGTACCGTCAGCATTTCTCATATATTGCTTATCTCGCCATAGGTGATCTTTAGTAGCTGGTATCTTCACCCCTTTGGGTAAACCTTTTACTCCTTGAGTCCTTGCGATAGCTTCCATAATTAGACCCAGAGCAAACAATAACTTAGGACTAGGATCTCTTAACGTATCTCTTTGGAATCCTGAGATCTGTGAACTATGCAAAGCGTTAGTATCGAGAACTAACCTAGCTAAGGTGATTAACTCAGGTTGAGAATACTGTCTAGAAAAAACACTAAAAGATAAGCTGAACTGCTTTCTACCGAAAGATAAGTTACCTAGAAAATCAAACTCTTCGCTTGGAGATATCGGATCAGCGTGAGTAATAGTTGGACTCATAATGCTGGTATGTAATGTTATTAGATGTATGTAAGTACGTACTTATAGTAACAGAGTTACTATGAAGTGCTTACCATGTAACATTTCTTACTCAGTTACTTAGAAAATAATTAGTAGGGGTAGTGTGTTCTAAAGGCGCTCTATTAGGTTATTTTTCTTCTAATCCCTTCTACTACAATGGATCTCAGGATGCGCTAAACTCATGCGCTCTTGCTATTACCAGTTTAGCGCATTGCGAGAGTCCTTCCACCCCAAGCGATTACAGCGAAAAAAACTAGGTTAAGCGCCATAATACAGACCCCTCGAACTTTTTAAATCTTTGGTCTGTAATACTTCCAACCCGGATTACCACCACCTTTTTTACTACCGCCCTTAACCCTAGCAATCCCTGTTGTAGCAGCGTTTTTAACTAGAGTCTTAGCCTCCTTTCGTATGGCCCCCTGACTAAAACTACCCGCTAACAAACCTCTTAACTCATCTAAACTAACCGCCGTAGCTGGTTCGAGTTTAGTGCTTAGTATTTTGAGCATTTGATTTTGCAACTTATCTAGTTCGGTCAATGTATGNGTNCCGCCGTTCATAGATACAAATTCAAAACTCATGTCCTCCTTATTACCTAAGAAGGTGAACTTCTCACCGGTTTCATTAATACCNTTCCTATTCTTCAGAACTTTAAGGATGATGGTTGGCGCGTTGTCTTCTTCCTCTGGNCCAAACCCGTTAGTCTGCTCTTTCCACATGCCCCACACACTTGATGCCCCGTTCACCAAATACGCCGAACCGTAGAGATCATTCTTAGTTACGTTTCTAGTAGCTGGTGGTTGGCCCGGTCTTTGTCTGCTTTGATCCTTCTTCAAATGATGAGTGACAACAATTGCGATGTTCAGTTCGCTAGCTAACCGGTTCAACATATAAACGTAAAGACCCATCTCCGCATCGTTCAAAGAAGTGCCACTTTCTCCAAAAAGAGACCCAAAACTGTCCATAAACATCACTTTTGCACCTGTTTCCTCTAACTTTTGGCGCAATTCGGGGAACATACCGGGGTTAAAGTCCCACATCATATGAAAGCGTGATCCATCTGGCTCTAGTCCTTGCGCTTCCCACTTATCTTGTGCGTCTGACTCTGGCTCATCCTTTTGAACAAACAAAATAGGACAAGGCTCGGGAATCTTGAAACC
>JGI25128J35275_1000541_pt1 | contig 11784 bp, 7 predicted proteins | sample ETNvirenome_2_60_FD_35275 | JGI IMG/M metagenome (IMG submission 35275)
ACCAGAACCTAGTTCTTTTGGTCCAAGAATACCAATTAGTTTTGAATCTTCGATATCTCTATCACCAGCAACACCTTGTCCAGTATGCTGTTGACGATATACCAATAATCCATTATTAGTACTAGATCTTGCAAGAGTCAATGAAACATGATTCAAATCATTAAAGTTATCTAATGATGTATGTCCAATACCTGCAGAAGGTCCGATTGCAGATGAGAATCCAACTCTACCATCTCTATAATTATACTCTGCTGCCCAGTAGTAATAAGTCTTAACAGTAGCAGCACTTCCAACTTTAGCAATACTGTAGTTTGCAACAGTTATCTTAGGAATTGTTGCACTTACTGAAGATGTTGTGATACCAAGTACCTTTACTTTCTCTCCAACATAGAACTTAGAAGTTGCAATTCCACTAATTTGTATCTTACTACTTACAGTAGAACCGACACCTACATGAACTGTACCATCGTTACTTACACCGTAACTTCTTAATCTATAACTATCAACTTCATGAGCATCAACTAACTCATAACCACTCTCATCATCTTTAACTTTTAAGAAACGATTTCTCTTGAATGTTGTCTCTTCTGTAGCATCAGGTAGATCACTTAACTTGAAGTTCTCATACACATCAGCACGGATGTAGCATCAGGTAGATCACTTAACTTGAAGTTCTCATACACATCAGCACGGATTGTACCATTTACATCAAACTCGTATCCTGGTGTTGCAGTTCTAATACCAACGTTTTGAGTTATTTGATCGAGAATGAATGATGGTTGTGCATCATCTCCAACTTGTAGTGAAGGATTAACTGAACCACTACTTCTTAGAAGAAGTTTAATTCCTTCAATTCCTTCTTCAGAAGTTGATGTAATCTTATTTGTAAAGTTAACTGGTCCTCTAAACTCAGAAGGTAAGTTACGACTTGGACCACCACCAACAGTAAGAGTATTACGGATATAAACATCATCGAATACTGCTGTTAGATCAGATAGATCCTCTCCAAGAACATTTTCTCTTGCTACTAATCTTTCATCACTCTTAAAGAAATCACCACGATCATTCATACCAGTATATCTGATAATACCACCATCAAATTCTCTTGCTTGTGCAAGTATTTCTTCCTCTAAAGTAATAGTCTTTTCTCTAAGTTGTGGTAGTGCTGTAGAATAGTTACCAGGACCATAACCAACATATTCAAATGTATGTCCAGAAGAACGTGAACTTGAGAATCTACGAACTTCAGATGGTATTACACTAACTNTCTTAACTATTGATCCATTATCATGAGGAGATTGCTTACTACCTAATACACCTCTCACAACAGTAATTTGTGTAGCACTATCTACACTCTTAATTCTTAATATTTCATTATCAATTTGAATAAAGTCTCCTTTCAAGAATCCAGATGTACTTGTCAATATGGAAGTTGCTGCAGTTGTAGTAATGCCAGAAGACATTGTTCCACTAATACCAGCAGTTAAGTTTGATAAACTTCCAGCAATCTTTTCAGTTGCAAGTGAAGCATCCTCACCATATGCACCAAGAGCATATCTGTANACTTCTGCAGAAGTCAAAGCAGATCCAGCAGCTGCAATTCCNACTGATGCTTGAACAGTAAATGCAGTTAAACTNACTTTTTCTTTAACAATAAAGTCGTTATTGAATATAGTAGATCCAGTTCCAGTAACACCTGCAACCCTAATCTTATTACCTACTGCAAGTCCATGAGCAGTACTTGTAGTTACAGTTACAATTCCAGCAAGAGTAGTCGTAATTCCAGCAATAGAAGAAATTGCTTTTGCTTTATCAGAAACTATTGCAATTCCATTACTTGTAGTGTGAACTCCAGCAGCAGAACCAGCAACATTTGTATAAGTTATTGTATTTGCAGATGGAATACTTGTAATCTTACAAAGACCATTATATCCACTATTCCTAGAGTTACTTGTAGTACCTACACCAACCACCTGAACAGCATCGCCAACATTATTGACAATAGAAGCAACAGTTATAATTGCATTAGCATTACCAGTAGAAACGTTTACAGTGTTACCAACACCATATGCAGAACCACCATCAACAATCTCTACTGCTGTAATGGTTCCACCAGCACTAACAGTAATATTAGCAGTTCCATCCCTACCAGCAATATATGGACTAATTAAGGAAACACTTGTATTAATTCCAGGTTGATAACCAGTTCCAGGATTGGTAATTGTAATCGACTTAACTGAATTTAAATTATGATTTAATGTAGTATAAACCGTTGAGATACCTGTAGCATTGGATATTGCACCAGTTATACCTAGTCCAACTCCAATATCCTTTATAAACTCAATTGTACTCTCTTTACTAGTACTATTAAGACTATCATCTACACTAACTTTACCAAGGGTTTCGTTAGATGCATAAGATTTACTTTGAAGTGGATCTAATGCAAAATTATCTTTATCAAGTGTTGGATATGAATTAAATAACGGTTGCTTATATCTGTGACTAGTGAAATTGGTGGTAGTTGGAGATATATTTGATATTACACAAGTTAAGTAGTAAATACCATCCTGACCAATAACTGTACCTTCATTCGGAATATATTCCTGAACTGTATCAACTTCATTAATTACATATGTACTGTCATACTGATTTCTAGAAAATCTTGGAGGACTTGCATAATCATTAGTAAATGTTCCACCATCACCTANAACATTATAAGTAAATGACTTAGTTGAAGGTGTTCCAACAACATAATAATGACCATTAAATCCAAGATTATCTTCTCCAGTAGTATTAAGACTACTCTTTACATTTTTAAGAAGAACTCTATCATTTATTTGTAAATTATGAGGTTTCTTAGTTTTAACTGTTACTAAAGTACCACTAGTACTAACACCAACAATAGTACGAGGATTTCTATTCGAGATTACATTTGCAATTGAAGATTCTTCAGTAGTTGTTGAAGATTCCTGAAGAATATAATATTTCTCTGGTGCTTTTGCAACTTTAGCACCTTCATACTCTTTAGGAATTACATAACGTAATTTGTAAATTCTATTTTTAGGGTCACGGTTTTCTGCATAACGTTTAATGTATGTTGAAGCATTATTTTTCTCAATTTTTGCAGTATTATCTTTAAATGCCTGATACATGTTATTAGTAGCAGTTGTAGCTGCACCAATAATATACCACTGAGTAGCAGAAGTATCCCACTGAACTGGATGTCCAGGATCTCCAGGTACTTTATCTGTTACTCTACTTACAACTTCTAATAAACCACCAAGAGTATTCTTGATGTCTATTGCTTTGCCATCATTAGCGTTATTAATTGTTTTTGCTAATTTAATTGATGTAGCAGATGCACTAATGACATAATAAAGTTGAGTTTCATTTACTATACCATCTGGAGTATATCCAGTATCACTATAAACTCTTACTGATTCAGCAGTTACAAAGTTATGGTTAGAAGCAAAGTTTAAAGTATCTGCTGAACTATTAACATGAGAAACTGCAAATCTCTTCTCTGAAGCAGGTCCAGAAAGAGTAGGACTAACAATTCCATTTGCTCCTGCTTGCATTAAAATTGGAGTAGTATGAGTAGACTCAACTCCATCAACGTTGACATTAATATAAAGTAATTCATCCCTCTTAGATCCTACTCTATATCCATTAGCAATGTTAGTTGGAGTATTTTCTAAATCAGTAGCACCTTTTAAGAATAGTTTTGATGTTGTTCCTACACTTACAGTCTTAGTAACATCAAGTGCTCTCCAAAGAGTATTAAATTCCTTTTCCTGAAGATCTTTTGGTGGAACAAGGTGAGTAATATATCCTGTATTATCTCTATCGAATGCAGATTTTCTATATCCTTTAGATACTAGTGCTTTTGAACCAAAGTTTGAGTTTGAGTTCGTAATTGACTGGTCTGCACCACTTTCTGTAAGGAAGTGATTAGAGAATCCAATCGCAAACACAGAAACTGCCTGAATAAAGGCATCATTAGATGACTTAATATGATAGTTATCATAATCTGCCTTAAAGGTAGAATCCTGATTACTATAAAGTGGTTTCTCTGCTAGAGGTGCTTGTTCATTAGTTAACCAGTTACCAGTAGTCTTATCATAAACTACAAAAGCGTTATTGTCCTTNTGTAGAGATAGTCCAGTAAACTGAGCAACAACCATAGATTTAAATCCAGTTGCCTTATCACCATCAGCATTCAATCCACACATTCCATACTCAGAACGTAATGAGCAGTTAAAGATGTATGGAGATGAACCTTGTACTGTATCTGGAGAAACTTCAACTCTTGCTGAAGATGTAAGAGTTACAACAAGATCATTAGGAGTAGATGCTAATTGATAACTAAACTTCCTCTCACTAGTGATTCCAGTTACATTATAAGTTCCATTATAAAGTGCGGTGTTTATACCAGAAACTACTATTCTATCATCTACAGTTAATTGATGTTCTTTCTCAGTAGTAACACTTGCAATATCTCCTGCTGCAGTCAGTTCTGAAAGTGTAAGTGGGTTATCTGCAAGATCACCAACAATCTTAAATTCTGCACTATTTGGTTCAAAGTCCTTCTTATCAGGATAATTGGTAATTTCCCTATTTCCAGTATCATCACCATAGGCATTCATTACCTTGAAATAGTACTGCTGAAGATCAGTAGTACCAGTTAATGTTTTAGTATTAACTCCATCCGCATATTCAAATGTAGTTAATTTATGGTGAGAGAATGTAGGATTTGCTTTTTTAGAATAATCTAAATTATAAAATACTGACTTATCTCCATCAAATATACTAAACTGCCAGAAATAGCAACCACCCGTTACACGGAAAATTGCAGATCTATTTACTGCAACATCTTCTGGATCTGGAACATAAAGTGGTTTGATCTTTGTCTTTCTAAGATCCATACCAACAAGTGATGTTCCCTTTGGTATAATTGCACCACCATCAACAGAGTTAAACTTATATAATACGTTTGCTGCGTTATCTAAATTGAAAATAGAAGAATTAGTTAGTTCGAGATTTGCTACTGCTGGACTAATACCAGATCCAGATTGATTATAATACTGTATTGTACCACCGTTATCTTTTACTGAAAGTCCTGGTCTATTATCGATATAATGAGTACCTGGATACAACATAATTGTGGTTCTATCGAACCTATCATTATTTGCACCACTCTGATATGAGAACCTTGCTGCTTCAAGGAATGCTCTTTGAATTGTCTTGAACGGTCTTGTTAAGGAATTACCTTTATTATCAAAACTATCTGTTGCGTCCAAGTCAGACGGATTAACATAAAGAATATTCCCATCCGTATTAATCAGAAAGTTTTCTAACCTAGAAAGAGGCATTGTATTAGCACACTAATTTTTCTTCTAACTTATTTATCAAAGTTAATTGAAAAGGGTATTTGACCAAAAAATACCCAGAGTTTTTTTTGCCCGATTTTTGAAACAAAAAGCTAATTTTCCTCAGTATATTCCCTTTTAAATTTCTGGAGATCATCATGATCAAATTTTATCTCACCTGTCACTTCCATTAGTTTAACNTGTGCTACGGATTCAACACACGTCCAGTAGGTNTCACCACTCACTCCAAAGTGATCACAGAAATACTGTGCCATATCTTCTTGNAAATCTTGAAGGTCTCTAAGTGCGTCTCTTTGGATTTCCATTAAAATTTCCCTTGGTTCTCTATTTTACCAGTATTGTTACAGTATGTCAACNNTATGCCTCCANCAAATTTTCACCTTCTTTACTCTGAAGATCTTTCAAATCATTAAGTTGTACTCTAAATTTATCCAATTGCTTTCTAGTATCTGCTGCAGCTTGCAGTAATCCATACGCTGAAAGTTCTCTATCATCTCTAACATCTCTCAATGCTTGTGCCTGTACTGCATATAATCGTGCCTTATCTAGATTATCATTTACTGCTTGTGTATATGCTGCCTCTGCATTTGCTATAGCAGTATCACAATCAGCACAAGTAGTACCAGATGGATTCAACGGAGACTGAGCAGTTACACTAACATTTTTGCCTGATCCTACTCCATCCTCATCATCAGGGTCACTAACAGTAGTTCTTCCTTTAACTACAACAATCTGTCCTTCAAAACCATAAGTCTCATTATCATCATCATCAACGGTTACAGGCCACGCTGTATTTCCACTATGATAAACAGCTCTTCCAGCACCAACCAAAGGTTCTGGATCAAACAATCTTAAAGAACCATTAGGTTCTCTATAAGTATAGCATCTTACCTGTCTCCAATCCTTTGGACCTTTTGGTTCTGAATTGTTAGTTATATATGCTGTATGACCAATACCATGCTTACTAGTACCATCTATAATACCAATAGTTACAGGGTCCATTGGATTCTTTAAAACATCAAAATCTTTATCAATATCAGATGCTGTCCTTATAACATTCAATTCACCCTCATTTATACTAACTGATGCAGGACTGTCAGTAAAGATAGCAGGAACAGCAGATACTATTCCAACATTGAATGAAGAAGTAACTGTGTTTCCTATAGCAGGTTGATTTAATATAAGATGAGCAACATTACGTGTTCTAGTACTCAAAACACCAGCATTAGAATCAAAATATGAATAAGTTGTCGCTCCAACCCCATGACCAACCACCGTTGTATAGTCTGGTAAAATACCAGTTCTCCCTATTCCAGAACCAACAGTTGCTCTTGTAGTGGTTCCCATTCCAACTATTGATAATATAGTAGTACCAATAGATATACTACCACTAACAGTTGTTGTAATACCACTAAACCCTAATGTAGTTCCCAATCCTGTAACTTTAGGAAGATTTCCTACACTCCATGCATAAGTCTCCTCCACACCATCAGTTATTTCATCTCCAACTCTAATTTCTAACCCATCTTGTCCAGATACACTGTCAAATTCATAATGCAATGCAGTTATAGTACTACTACCAGCAACTACACTACCATTAAAATTTGTAATCAAATTTGATCCATAATCTCTATTGATAGGTTTCCTATAATACTTATACCCATAATACCCCTTCACAATAGTAAGTGGATCAGTTACTCCATGCCTTTCTTCAATTGTAGCACCATCAAAGGCTTCAATTCTATTAACAATTTGCAATGCATTCCTTTGGCACTCGTAAATGATTATTGGATCTCCATCATCATCTTCCCATCCAATTGGAACCCATTTTAAAGAATTTTTACAACCAGTAGTAATTCTGTTATCATATGCTACTTTTAACTCATCTATCTTATCATTAATATTCTTAAGTAAAGGAGGTATCTTAGCATCTATGTCTATAAGAAGAGTATCATATCTATCAATAGAAATATCTAATAATTGAAGTTGATCTAAGAGTTGTTCTCTTTGATTTGTCTTCATTACAATCAACTCTTCCAATTCTTCTATAATAAATTCTACTCTTGTTTTATTTTTTTCTGCTTCATTTTGATTCTTTTCATTCTCATCAAAGATAGAGGTAGACCAACTTGGATCTATGTAATTAGTAACATCAAAGATTCCCATTTTTAATCCTCCCTACGATCATAAGTGTAACCTGCAACTGAATGTTCTGATTGATCTCCAGGATAATCAGCAGGTGANTCTCCCTTATATTCAACATGTAATTCTGGTCCTATTCTATTTGCCCACACATGATAAAAACAATCAATCTTTGTTGCATTACCAGAAATAATTTTAATATAATTCTTTTCAATTGAATCAACAATTAAATCTTGTGAAGTTTTAATTTGAGTAAGATTAACTGTAATACTATCACGATCAACTAAACCATCCCAGTACTCAGGTAATTCTATCATATTTTTTCCAGTTAGTCTACCCCTTATATAAATTGCAGACTCTGGACCTTCAACACAAACATGTCTTAATCTATGACCTTCTTTATTTGGATGAGGAATATCAAAANTNTTATTCTTCATCGCATAACAAGTATTAATTGGTGAAACAGTTACACCAGCAGTAGNTGCAATTCCATTTTCCTGTGCAAGTCCATTCGTAATTTCAATAGTATTAGCAATCTTTATAGCATTCTTAACACTTGCACCATTTGAATTACTAGCACCATTCTTCTGATGGAATCCATTATCTTGAACAAAAGCAAAAGAAAATCTCGCACCAACAAAGTTAGTTATACCCATGAAGACAGAGATACCATCCACCCATAGTGAAAATGGTAATGCAAGTCCAGGAATTGTAATAGGTGGTCCAATATTAACTGCAGCCTTTGCTACTCCAACACTAACTGCTCCACCAAAAAAATTAACTCCAGTGTTAACTAGACATCCTGGGTTTGCTAAACCAGCTAGTGTTGTTTTGGATGTGTCTAAAGGACTTACAAGAATCTTTGGACAATCAATTGTTGTTACTCGTGCCATAACTTATACAAATACACTTAGTTTCTTAAGATCATCTTGAATATTAACTAATTTAGTTAACCAATCACCAGCAGCAAGATCGACACCAGAAGTCATTTCAGCATCAATATTACTATGGAACACTGAACTACCACCACCCAAGGCAAATAATGTACTCACAGCAACTAGATTTGTTTTGTCACTCATAACTTCAAAGTTAGGAGTATACATATTAACCATATTATTTCCTTCTAAATGCAAATCTTCATCTGCATGTAATTGTATATTAACTCCTTTAAGAATTACATCACCAGAAGGTGCTTCAATTACAACATCACCACCAATTGCTTTTATAGAGACAGCACACTCATCTTCCCCTGCATTTTGTCCAGACTGTAATTCAAGAGCTTTCTCAGATCCTATTTTACATTGCCCATCTTTATAGAAATGAATACATTGTAAAGTATCAGTAGTCATACAGAATTCACTAAGTCCATGACCTCCTGTCATTACACCAGATTCAATTGCAAAACCAGGTCTAGACATACGAAAATAGTTCTCTAACTTTTCGTCAATTATTCTATCTACTTCTTTTTGAACGTCTTCTTTAGTTAATGCCATAATCAATTATTAAATACGTGGTCTTCTGGAGGACAGTCAATGACACTTGTGATACCTACGAGAGGTCTGACACCAGCAGAATCATCTGTGAACTGAGCATTATACTTCATTATAGGAATAATTTCAGCACCAAATCCAGTAGTACTATTTATTCTGACTCTTGGACGTTTAGAGAATCCAAAACCACCAGTAGGAGTTGGGTCAACATATACAATAGATCCATTTCCAGGAGTCACTCTTATAGGAACAGTTGTACCATCAATACTAATAGTATCTCCAGGTGTATAACCAATTCCTGGTCTATCAACATAGACACTGGTAACTACACCAACAATCGAAGTTCCTATACCACCAGAACCCTTCGGTATATCTATAAGAAGTTGACTATTATCTCCACCACAATAACCAGATCCTTGTTGTAATAAAACAATCTCTTTTACAGATCCATTTTCTACTATTACTTTTCCACGAGCTCCTGTTCCATGATTAGTCTTATCAATAATCGCAATCGTTGTATTATTTTCATACCCTGATCCACCATAAACAACTTCAACTGAGAAAATTCTTCCTTCAGCATCAACTATTGGTTTTGTAACTGCACCAAATCCAGTACCATTAATTTCACTTACAGGTGGAATGCAAGTCCAATGTTTATGTCCAATAGGTATACTAATTAAATCATATTGAGTCTTAGGATTCCATATGTGTTCATCACATGCACTGTATGCAGAATGACCATTACCAAATATAGAAAGACTACCAATAGCACCATCAATTGATCCTAAAATATTTGTTGGATCTACCTTTCCTCCCGTTAACTTTTTAATAGTACCCAAAAGATCTAAAATACTAACTCCATTTACCTCAACACCTTCTGCTTCTTCCGTATCTTCACCATTAAACCATTTCATAATCTTAGATGTTCCTATCCCTGCTTCCCATTTTTTAAGGTCTTTTTGAATTCCTTTCATGAAATTCATACTTTCAATAGTATCTTCCCATTTATCTACTGGTCCTAAAATAGATGCAACTTGACTACTCTTCCATTTTTTAGCAGGTGTACACTTAACTCCAGTACATGCAAGCCAACTAAGAATTTGTCTCGCCAAACTACTTGCTTGATTAAGAATATCCATAACACTTCCCAGTCCACCAAGCAACCAACTAATTCCATCCAATATNGGTTGCAAGAATCCCTCAAGCATACTAAATACTTTGTTCAATATACCAGAAACAAATTGCTCAACTGCACAGAGAGGACCATTAATAATTTTTGTGATCATATTCTCCAGCATATTTTTAAGGAAACCAAATATATCTCCAAACAATTTCTGAAATAAACACCATACTATATCAATAATTTTTATAAATGCTTTCTTAGCAGCTGGACCTAAGAAGAAATCAAGAGGATTAAATTTTTTATTAAGGATTTGGAAAATTTTAAACGCTCCCATGATCTTCTTGATCATTCCAGTACGAGCACTATTAATAATCTTCTTTATAATACCAGCAATATGTTTTGCAGTTCTCTTTATCTCCAATGTCATATCAACGATCTCATTGGTGAGAGGATTTATATAATCATCAAAATCTTTTTCAAGAGAATTCGTAAATGCAATAAAATTCTCAAGAGTCTGAGAAATATCACTAATTATACCCTTTCCACACTTGTCTGGTTTTACAACATCCTTAGTATTTTTTTCCTCAGCTGCTTTCAATGCTGCTGAAGCTTCAGCACCTACCATACCAACACCAGCACCATTTTCTTGAAACTTTTGTTTCGCTGCTTTATATGCATCTTGATCAATAACACCATCTTCTACATAATCCAAAACAGTTGGTTTGTCTACCAATCCTGTGTCTGTAACCACACCTTGACTGTTTTTAGTTCCTTTTCTAGGTTTAAATTTTGGTGATCTTCTAGCACTAGCAGGTGCTTTACCACCAGGGAATCCAGTACTATTTTTAAACTGACTACTTCCTGATGAACTTATTTCGGATTCTGAAATAGTATCAGATACATTTGCAGATCGATGTAACAGTCCTATGATAACTGGTTGCTGTGCCTCTTCACCATCTAAGAAAAATCCAATAGCAGTTTCACCACCAACAAGAGCTAAGGTATCTCCTCTAGTTCCTTGTCCACCACCAGTTACTGCATCCATAGCAACATGAGCCCAAGGAAGTTCAGATTCAGGTAGAGTGTCATCCCAAGGATGATACCCTACAATTCTAACTTTAACTCTTTGGGACATTTCACCAAGGTTTTGCAATGCCAAGTTAGTAGTCTTCCAATAGTCTTGATGGGCAACACGGCCTATCCACCAGGAAAAACCATCCTTTCCTGCAAAACTCGATTTAAGTATGGATTCGTCAATCATTAGTCGTCGTACACTCTACATTCTAGTGAGTCTGGGTGGTTGTCACAATACACTTCTAAGTGCTGATCCTCATGGCGTGTGTGCCAATCATTAATCTTAGCACCACCTGGGTTCTCTTCATTCTCTTCATGAGCATGGAAAGCATCGTTGTGAAGTTTCAAATCTTCTTCACTATATTCAATCATACCATGATTAACATGTTCTTTATGATCCTTTGGATCAATGTAAACCTCATGGTTTAAGTCGTGTTCTGGTACTTTAGTTGTCATAAAACCTCCTATTCGTCGGGTCCGTATAATCCATAAGAATCTCGCATTAACATAACAGAACTAAGACTTTGATTCGCTGCAACATGATGTCTCAATTCTCTAATAACAT
>JGI25128J35275_1000542_pt1 | contig 11774 bp, 20 predicted proteins | sample ETNvirenome_2_60_FD_35275 | JGI IMG/M metagenome (IMG submission 35275)
GGGTCAATTTTGGTAGCCGTAGCTTGACCAGCACTAATAATCAGGGGTTGCTCAATTCTAACTACAGTTTCCTTACCGTTTGTGCTGCCTCCATTACCATTTTGAGCATCCCCATTTTTCTTCTTTTTATTTGTTGAACCTCCAATAGTTATTCCAAACGCAGATGAAAGCAGGTTGCCCAAAAGACCTGCTGCAAAAGTACTATCAATTCTAGGCTGATCGGCTGGTATATCTATGCCGAACATACGAGTTGGCAATTTAACGTATCCCAAAGTTAAGACGCATAAACACCAAAAAGTTAAAAAGCACGAAATAGTTGTCGATACTATAAACATTATCTTTTCTTGGTATTCAGGTGTATCCTCTTCGACTACTTTGATTTCTTCTTTATTTTCCTTTGGTTTCTTTTGAGGTGCTGTTGAAGCTGTCATAAGCGTTGTTCTTCTTACTTAATCGTAATAAAATATCATTAGAAGTCTAGTACCAATGGTTCCCAAGATCACAGTTGAAGAAAACGCTAAAAGAGTTGAAATTATGAATGAACTTTATGAACTCGATGAGAGAGATAAAGTTGGGCATCCTCATAGGAATTGTTTTACTGGATTAGGTCAGGAAATTTCTGATTACAAAGAATTTGCCAGGCAAATAACTAACTTTGAAAAATGGAACAAAAGGAACTACCCACTGTAGAAACCTGTACTTGTCCTCATTGCCAAGAGGTACGGCGTCAAAGAGATAGACTTGCAGAATTTCAGAGACTAAAAAACCCCTAACGTCATGCAACCGTTAGAGGTTTAATAGATACCCATCCCTAGGTGTTTAATAACTTACTTGTGTGAGTAGTAAATTACAAAAATACTTTAATCATTAGTAGACATATTTTCATTGATATATCTACTTATTAACACTGCCTTGGAGTAATGAGCCGATATGCCTGTTAATTTTTGTAGTTGTCTACTTGTCATATACATTGCATTTTTTCTCCATGCTTCAACTTTGTTAGTTGGAGAGCGATAAACAAAAGGAGATCCAATTAGATCTAGTAGCTTTTTCATTGCAGAAACCTGTTGAATTGCTCAACTGTTAAAACAATTCTCCAATTACCGCCTCTCCATCTGACCATAGATGCTGCATATTTAGCTTTAGCGTTTTCTCTTTGACTCTCAACTTCTCTAGGCTTTTTTAAACATGCAGTAGAAGGGTTTGCATAATTAGCTACTTGTATGACGCAATCAGGTATGCCAACAATGTCTCCTACATCGTCAGGGATACCAGCCGATAACGTCCTCTTACATTCATACCCAGTTACTTTCGTAAGCAACTCAGCCGCTTCTCTTTCAGCCTTATCGCCTTTATTCTTTTGCTTATTCAACTTTCTGCCCTCGCACATTCAGCAACAGCTTGTGCTTGCCATCTGAATGATTTTTAAAAATATTTTTTAGTCGTCTTAAATTAATAATTCCAGTTTTTAAATCTTCTATTGCACAATCAATCAAACTATCTGTTTCAGTAACTTGACCTTCTGAAAGTAATAATTCCTTTAACGCTAATAAATGTGCAATTTGATCACTTGTAAATTCTCTAGTCGTAAAGAGATGACCACAACTGGTGCATTTTCTTCTACGCCTAATTGATTCATTTTTATTAGAAGTCGTAGTATTTAATATGGTCAATTTAGTTTGACCAGATCCAAGCTTGCACTTAGGACACTTCATTAATCCATGTCCTCTTCTTCTTCTGCTACTTCAATAAAATCTTCTTCATAGACATTTTCTCCAACAATAATTCCATCAGAATTCCTGATTAATTTATGTGGATTAGGTATTAGCATTAAAAAAGAGGATTATCAAATTCGGGTTGAATCCAATCGTTGAACTCTTTTGTTGCTGCTGGTTTCTGGTAACAGTTCTCGTAGATTGTTTTGCAGTTTTTTAATGCGTATGGATGCTTAATTGCTTCATCAAAAGCGTCACGTTGTATTTTGCTTAGCTCTTCATAGTTATCTGGATCTACCCAAGTCATTTCGTCTGGATGTGGCACATAGTCAGGACACTTGGGAGGTTCTGGTTTATCACTATTACGCAATAGCAACCGTTTAATACAACTGACAATTTGATAAATCATTAAATATCCTCCATTTCTTTGAAGAACGCTTTTCGGCATCCCTCGTAAGTATCTAAACAATCCAGCCAAAAATATTTATTATTACCAGCACGATCTTTATGTATTTGAGACATTAATTCGCTGGCATAAATAACAAAGCAATCTTCAACTTTTAACTGAGGCCATGTCAGATTTAAAAGATTGATATATCCACCTAATTGAGCAGAATAATTTTTCTTATTAGGAATAATTGGATTGCCACTTTTACCCAAGGCACAACCTTTAGTTTTTATATCTGCTACTGCATAGCGATCTCGTTCTGTTTTATGCCTCAAGATCAGATCACAAGTACCAGCAATATTTCTTCTTGGATCGAACATTGCATATTCACTGGCAACAACTTCCCAGTTGTCCCAAATTGGATTAGCAGCTAAATGGTCACAAATGTCTTGGTAAGGAGTTGGGTCATAGGAACGACCTCTAACTTTATGGTTAAACCATTCATGTGTTTTAATTCCTCGCTCAATAGCGAGTAATAGCTCAACTTGTTTGTCTTCACCAAATACACCAATTCTACTTTTATCAAACCAATCTCTTTCAGCTTTAGTTTGAATAACTTCTGAGACTCGATATGAAATCGGTATTTCGTTATAGAAATAACCAGAGTCGTGATAAAACTCAAGACCTGGAACTGTTGGTAGCCATTTCCCTGTAGTTGGAAGTTCGGGCATCATTAATTTCATACTTTTAAAGCCCTCCCTTGAACGCCATGTCTTTCATAAATTTTGTTTCTCTCAAATTGGTTTTTAGCGTCTTTAATTTCATGTTCTTGAAGGACTCGAACGTACTTACCTGGAGCAACACCTTCGATTGGTGGTTTGTAAGTGTGATAAAAACCATCCTCGTCATAGCGACCAACTTGAACTGGATTAACAAGTACGAATTGATTGATTAATGATTGAGGACTTGGGGTTGTTGTTCCTACATAACTGGAAGCTGTACCAGATTTAAAATTCTTAGGAACGACATGCCAGACAAAAGTATCTTTGGAATCAGGGTCATAAAGTTTGCCGTAATTCCTTTCGACTGGTTTAGCCATAAACTTTTATCCCCTTCTGTACTTGTTGCTTAACAGTAACAACATCTAACCAAGAAGAGAAGTCCTTCTTCTTAAGCCACCCACAGGCGTGCTTCAGGGGTGGGTATGAATCATCTGTTAGCTCTTTTGCCCTTTGATCTTCAATATGAGCTACAAGAGCTTTTATAAGCTTTTCTGGTGTTTCCTCTTGAATTGCTTTTTTCCATTCAGTAAAAGCTTCAGCTTTAGAACCACCATTGCCAGATTTTTTTGGAGAAGATAAATAAACCGTCCAAAATTTTTGAAAGTCTTTTGTGTAAGTGGTCAGACTTTTTTTCTTAAGAGGTTTAGCTTTTTGAATTACTTCATCAACCTTCTTTTCTGTCTCTGTGGAAATCCCTTTCTCTTTACAATCTCTATCCCTATAAGAATCTTTAGAAAAAACTCGCTCCCGCTCGTTTTCCATTCTTTCACCCTTGTCAATAGCACTAATAGCATCATCTATCAATTGGCTAAAGAAGCCAGTGATATTAAGGTACTTCGGCCTATGCTTTAAAGCTCGTTGTAACACTTCCGAGTCAACCCGTATCTGTTCTGTCGCCATTGCGATTACACGTTGTAGCTTGTACGTCACAAACATGCCCCACCCTGTAACTGCTGTCAATACCGTTACGCTACGAATATGAAATATATTTTAATCTGCTAATATAGGTAGGAAGACCCAAAGCAGTGAAGTTGTATGACTCGCTCCACAGAGGCCAGAAAAATTCAGTTGCGTCAAGAAATACTTACTTGTGAAGATCCACATTCCCTTCTTGTTGAAGCTCTTTATGACAATGAACGCTTAAGGGGTGAATTAAGAAGATGGCAAGAGGGGAAAAAATGTGACGCAGTGTAACAGCATGTCGCTTTTTATTATCGTTAACTAATAAAAATGTTTCAAAAAATACTAAAAATCAAGCTATATCAGTGTTCCTTTGTAAAGCTGGCCCAGCTTACTAGACTTGTCGACAAAATCAGTTAGGTTGTTGCTCATGGGTAAATTATTTGATTATGGTTGTTAAAAAACAGCTAGATCACAAAGAAAGAGCTAATTTAACCAGCTTAAAAATCTGGCGTGAAAACTTTACTGAATTTTCCATACAAGATATTCATTCAATCAACCAGTTACGAGGTGGTATCGGCCCTCATAATTCTCAATGGCACAAGCTTGAAAACAATACAATTGAACCTTACCTACAAGTCTTTAAATCTTTAGCTGCCTTTTTTAATGAGATAGCCAATGAAAAAAAGTTTCTCTATATCACTTCTGAAAAACTTAGAACTCGTTGTAAAAATGCCCAACCATATTTAACTCATGATGATCGTGTACCTACAATGATCGACTTGATTGAAATCTTTGAAGGCATCCAACCTGTTAATTCTCTTTATGCTAAAACTGAAAAAATAACTGATGATTTATTAAATGAATTTGCAAAGGCTTTAGCTTCAACTTTCCGATGGGTTGGAACAGAGAACATGATGAACAACAAAGAGACTTGGCACGAGATGCAAAAAACACAGTCAATCAAAAGAGTCGAAGAAAAGGAATTAGTGGAATTGGCTCAGTCTGTTTTGATAGGTAACGGAATACCTTCGGAAGATACAGTTAAATTTGTTTTTAACAAATACAAAGAGTGTCCAGTTGTTGCTGCTTATAGATCTTTAGTTAATCAGCCTTTGCCTAAAGACATGGAAAAGGTACATTCAAAAATATTGGAATTGGTCGCTAGATAGATCATTTTATACAAAACAATCTATTAATCAATTTCTTGTATTTTCGCTAACTTGACTTGTCGACAGAATCATATATCGTTTACGTAACAACTTCGACTGATCTATTTGGAACCAGAAAAATTCGGTTCCGATGTCTACAATTATTTGAATGACATTTTTGATCGAACTTTTGCAGAACTCCATTCTGCCGAACGTACTTTTAAAGAATGTGAATCTTATAAAAAATACATGTCGGTACAACAGCGTGAGGTAATTGAATCTCACATCCATTGCATCAAAAAAACTTTAAAAACTATTCAGGACAATTCAAAATCATGACGATTCCTGACCTTTCAGGTCTGATAACTAAAGATGATGTCAATCACATCAATATGGGTAATCGTCAGATTGATTACACCTCTTGGGCCAAAATTACTCAGCTAATAAAGCAAAACGCTCCTGGTTGGGAATTTAATTTACGTCAAAGTGAAAGTTCTAACTTTGTTTGGTCTGCACCCAACGGAACCGGTTTCTTTGTTTGTTATTTCACTAGCCCTGAAAAAGAAGCAACAGCAGATTTTCCATATCCAATAATGGATCATCGAAATAATCCAGTTAAATTTGCAGAGATTTCATCAAGGGTTCTTACCGATAATCACAGAAGGGCTTTCTGTGCCTGTGCTTGCTTTACTTTTGCACTTGCCCATGAAATGTGGAGTCAAGAGGAAGTTAGGGATACAGCTTTGAAAAATGCTGTTACTGGTACGCAACCGCAACAGAATTCAAAGCAGAAGCAAGCTCCTAAAGCACCAGCTAGGGAACCTGATATTCACAAAGGTTTTGGCAAAAGATTAGACCAGTCTGAAAAAGGTACTTTTATTGCTTTAATCAAAGCTTTTAATGATGAGTATCCAAGTAAGAGTGAATGGTTATTAAATACTTTCCATGAAAAAAACTTCCCTGGTACAAAACCAGTTCGTGATAAGTATTGGTCTACAAATCTTTTGTTTCATAACCAAGCCGAGTTCGTTGCCAAATTAATTGATGAGATGACTGAGGAACTTAAGGCAATGCCTTTTTAGCAATGAGTGATAATGAACTCAACGCCAATCAGCAGTCTGCTGTTTCTACTCGTCAAAAATATGACCTTAAGTGGAACGTCGACAAAGTTACAACAAGACTCCCTGTCCCTGTCCTAATTCAACTCGGTCACTACATGAAGGAGTTTGACCTTCGACCAAGTGAAGCTGTTAGACAAATCCTTACAGATTGGCTAACCGATAAAAACTATCCCACTTCCTCTAATTAAAAATGTTAAACATCAACATTTCTGCCGTTGGCAGACTCGGTGCAGATCCAGAAGGTTTTCAAGCTGGTACTACTCCAGCCGCAAAATTTGATATAGCTATAAAAACTGGAAAAGATGAAACCACTTGGATGAAATGTGTTGTCTTTGGTAAGCGTTCTGCTCCAATTCTTGATTACTTCAAAAAAGGTTCCAAAGTCACTGTTGCTGGTAATGGTAGATATACAACTTTTGAAAAACAAGATGGTTCAAAAGGAAATTCACTTGATCTAACAGTTATGGATTTTACTCTTCCTGAAAGAGAATCAAAGGAAGAAAATGCTTCTCGATATTCTATTAAAGAAGATCCTTACCCTGCCAAGAAAAGCAATGTGACTCCTTTCCCTGATAAGAAAAGCTTTAATAACAACGATATTTATTGATTACTAGCATTACCATTACGCAACGATTACTATGGATTCCCCTTGGGTTACAACAATAGAGCTTCTTAAATATCTCAGGTGTTCTCGCACAGTACTTGAAAAAAACAAAGATCAATTCTCTTATGGAGTCCATTGGAGAAGAGTGAACCCTAAAAAGCCACAAAGCAAAATCTTATATCACTTACCCAAAGTCGAAAAGATTATGTGCCGCCCTGTTCTACCTAGATGAATAAGGCTGAAAAGATTGCTCAAGCTGAAAAGCGTATTCAAGAACTAAAGGAACTCATTAAACACTGGAAGAAAAATAAGTAATGATCACTTTGGCCTCCCTAGGTGTAAGTCCATTACCCGCTACAACTTTTTTACTATGCAATCGTCTTCAAAAAAAACTCGCAACAGTTCTTTTTCTAATATTTTAAAACTTACTAAAGTTGAAAATAGAGCTTTAAAACTTGATCAAGATATTGAAGATTTTGATCGTTTACAAGTTTCTAAAGAACGTATCGGCCCTGAAAAAGCAAAAGAATATCTTAGTTATAACTTTGAAGATAACAGAGAACATTCTCCTTCCAAAGTTAGTGATCTAGCTACAGAAATGAGACAATCTAGATTCTTTATTTCTGATAGTGCGATCTGTTTTTCTGGTGGATTTTTAATTAATGGACAGCATAGATTAAGAGCCGTTGTGGAGGGTAATACAGTAGAAACTTTTATTGTTTGCCGTGATATGCCAAGCAATAGCATGGAAATAATGGATATAGGCAGGAGAAGAACTAAGGCTGACCGTATAACTGTTATGGGAACAAAAATGTCAGTTAAAGAATGTGCTTCTGTTATGCACTGTTTAGCTGATTTAACTCGTTCTGATATAGGTTCAGCCCAACTAAATCATCCAAGACATGATCATATTGTAAAAAGTTATTTTGAAAAACATAGTCAATTTTTTGAATTACTTTCTCAAAGAGGTTTATCTTCTAAACCTAAAACTATGATTGTATCTGCTGCTTTAAAAATATATGTTCAGATGTTTCACGATATGAAAATTTATAAACATGGTATGACAGCTATTGAAAGAGCTTTGCATTGGATATATTTAACTACTAATGCTATTAGTGAAATTGGTAATACTGACGCTATGTATGATAGGGCTGCAATTAAATTGCACCAAAAAATAAGACAAAATAGTTATGATTCATCAAGCAGCAGCAGATATTGGGCTGATATGAAATGCTGGAAAATGACTATTAATGCTGCACATAATTTTATGAAAGGAGAACCAATTACTCGCATAACTCCAGTTACAATAGATCCATTTAGAGAATTTAAAGGTATTAAAACAACTAACTCAAATAACTATTGAAAATAGTATTATAATGTCGGTAGGCTTTCCAATATTGCTACTTTCTGATCTTTTAAGCGGGTGAGGTTTGTTTGCAGCGAAAGCCACCACATTATTTGAGGTGGTATGGCAGCTTCTATAACTTTTAACGGTAAAGAATTAACTCAAAAAATAGATATTCTTCAGCAAAGACAACTTCCTTTTATTGCAGCTTTAACTATTTCTGGCAGAAGACGTGGTGATGAAAGTCTTGCTTCACAAGTTAAAAAAGATCTTTTACTTGAGATGAAAGATTCTTTTAGACAAATTGCACCACAAACTAAATGGATCTTTGATAAGCCCAAAGCTAGAAAAAATTCTCTTAAAACTGTCGTTTATCACAAAGATGAATCTGCAAAAGGACAAGCACCTGCTGATTATTTAAAACCTCAAATTGATGGTGGCAGAGTTTTAGAAACAAGATTTCAAAAACGTCTTAAACAAAAAGGATATATAAATAACAGTAGTTATATGCTTCCTTTGCATAAAGCACCTGGAGCTAAAGTTAGAGGTCGTTTAGCTCCTAGTGTTTATAACAAAGCCCTTTGGGGTATTAGTGCAATGGAAGATTTAAGAGGAAAAAATATATATGAAAAGAAAAAAACATCTTCTTATAAAACTAAAGGTAGTTTTATTCATGTCCCTGCCAATGTTGCTAAAGGTAATTTGGGTGGTAAAGGACAAGAACAATATGCACAAATGATTAGAGGTTTTGCTTATAAAAAAGGTGAAAATTGGGGAAAAATTCCTGGTCCTGGTATTTATAAAGTCAATCCCAAAGGAAAAGGATTAACTCAAATATTTAGAGAATTAGATCGTGTCCCTTCTATTAATGGACAAACCTATCTATTTAAAGAAACTGCTACTACTTCAGTTATAAATAATGCACAACGTATATTTGATATGAAAGTAAGAGAAGTTCTGGGGAGCTAGTGGTTTATCAAAGTTCTGGCAAGACCTTGGTTTACTGAAGTTCTGGCAAGCATTGGGTTTAAAGGGCTATATCACACACGCATTTTTCTTCCCATTTTTTCTCAAAATCTTTAAAAATCACATAAGAACGTGATAAATGTTACATGACATCATTCTTTGGGGAACGAGATCGCAGTCATGTACTGCCTTCTCGCCTCCGTCACGCTTACCCACTTCTGATAGTTTTTCCGGTGTACCTCCAGGCTATGCCCCATTGCCTTAGCTGCCTGTTCGTCAGTGATACCAGCACATGTTGGGTCTGTAGCGTGTCGAATAGCCCAGTTGTGCCTTAAGTCGTAAGGCGTGATCCTTTGGGCTTCAATCTTTTTGTCCGGCAATCCTTCTGCATCTGGAACACTTCCATAAAAAGCTGGTAAATAATTTTTCATTCGTTTGGTCAGCCAACTTCCTAGCGTTCGATTATTTATACAGACACCTCGATCCTGTGGATTCCCTTCTATCCATTGTTCACTTTTATCAAAAGCACTAACAATATTTATTTTGACTCTCTCTCTTAATTCATTTTGCATTGAATCAAAATCATCCATCAAATTAAATTTTTCTATCCAACTTGGATATAAAGGCCATACAAAATGTTCAAAACTTTTGGTCCTCCATTCTCCAGGCACATACAAATGACCCTTGTATAATCCTTCTTCAGTATTTGTAGTTTTGATAATTGAGGCATGATGTAATTCATGGTTCCTTAATCCATAGGTTGCTTGGCAAGCAATACACCATCTCTCTAACCTAAATTTTTTATCTAAACTGGTTAAATATTCTTCTAATTCGTCTTTTGTTGGTATCCCTCTTATATGCGATTCATTCGAGATAAATTTATTTTCTTTTTTATATGCCAGTCGATGCAATTCTCTTAATTTCATTAATTCTTCTCGCTTTAGCCAATCTGGTTCACTTCCAAACTTATTAGTTAATGCCAGCCGGATTTGTGCCAAAGAATCAAGTCGATTCCTAAAAGCTTTTTTTTCTAATTTTTTTTCATATACCCAACATCGAATATCTGCCCATTGAAAAGGTGGTTTTGATTTAACCAAATTGTTTAAGTCGCATTTCACATTCGGATCTATTCCCTTATTTGAATTAAGGCAATGTTGCAGCGCATAAGTCCGAACGTCCTCCCATTGGTAATTAAATTCTTCAACAGAACTATCTGGATCTTCTAAAACCTGTAAAAGTTTTTCTATGGATTGATTAGGCCAAGGCTTATTTCCAATGCTCAGAATTAATTCATGGATTCTCAGAACATCCGGCATATTCTCCCAAGCTTGTATAGGAGCTATTGAAAATCTCTTCTTAGATTGCTTATCAACTATCTGAATAAATGGACTTGTTTTCCTTCTGTGAACAATATATCGACTTTTTTGCAGCACAAGATCGTGAACTACGTCCTCCCATCTTCTAAGTTTTGACCTCGTTAATCTCACTGTGTACTCGGTGTGTACTTGAAAAGGTTAATAAGATAATAACTTACAACAACTTACACGCAACAAAGAGCTTAGGCGAGGTCTAATAAAACCTAGTGATAGACAATAAAAAAGCCCCAAAATGGGGCTGTGACTTAAATGGCGGGGGGAAGATTTGAACTTCCGACCTTCGGGTTATGAGCCATAGGGTATTAAGAATAGATTCCTTGCAATAACTGAAGAGTTTAAAAGGCGTGTACTTGACTGTGTACTTGACACTTGTTTTGGTTGTCCCTATATTGTCGACAAGACTATTTTAGTCCTAATTACCCGCTTGCCCAGTAATGAACCTAAACAGCAATCAAGTTCCTTTAAATAAGCTAATTAACGCAAGTGTCCTTTTTCACTTGCCTGATGATCCAAAAGATTCTCTTTTCCGTTCTTTTACTGTAAAAAGTTTTTTCCTTATGGAAGATGAGCTTTATGTTTCTGGTCTTTTAGAAGGATCTGAAGAATTCAGTATGAAATGGAAAAGTTTAGTTTCTCATCCTGACCATCAAATTAAATTGGAGGATGGTTGATGTCTTATTTGACTGAAGCTCAATACCGCAAGGAATGTAGAAAACTTATTTTTGATGAAAATGTTTTGCCTAAACGCATTAACAACATCAAAGAATTTGTTCCTTACAAATCTGGTTTTAAAGTCTTTAGCCAGGATGATTGGAATTTAGGCAGATGCCTCAAATGTCCTAAATGTGATTTCGTTCATCTCGTTTATCACTTTTCTTGGTCAGATGGTGGATGCCCAAAATGCCACAAAAAGATTTCTAAAAAGGATTATTTATTTGAAGTAAAAAACTTCAAAAGCTTTAACCAATTTTTTAACAAAGAGGAAAACTAATGGCTGATTTCAACATCAAAACAAATTGCAGAATTGAAGAGCTTCAAGAAGAAGATCAATTAATTATTGTTCGTCTTGTTAATCATTTAGCTTCCATGCGAGGCACAAGCTATCAAGATTTTGCTTTTAAACAACTTGAAAAAATCTCACAACAAAACCCCTGGTGTGATGATATTCAAGGCTTTGATAAAGAATCTTTCTTAAAAAGTCACCCTATTGAAGAGGAGGAAAATGATTGATAAAAAAAGATCTGATGATCTTTGCCTTGGTGTTGAAAATGCTTTTAATCAAAAAATTGAAGCTGTTATTGACATTCATTGTGAGTTCATGAAAAATCCAGACTTTGACGTTCGTTTAGAATGTGAGTCTGCAAATGATCCAAGGTATGAAGAACTAAAAGCCTTCTCAGACAAAATAGTTGAATTAGCAGAATCA
>JGI25128J35275_1000543_pt1 | contig 11770 bp, 17 predicted proteins | sample ETNvirenome_2_60_FD_35275 | JGI IMG/M metagenome (IMG submission 35275)
GTTACTCTTTCAACAGATAATGGGTCAAGCTACTCAACTAGTGGCTATGCTCAAGCATTACATTCAGGAAGATCTTCAGATAGTGATAGCACCTCAACATTTAGAGGTGCAGCAAATAAAGAATCATTAAGAATATCAGGAACTAGATTTAATTCAGGAGCAGACACTGGAGAAAAAACAAATTTTGAAGCTATGTATCATGGTTTAAGAAATTCAGCAGCAGATAAATTTTGCACTTATATGTCAGCTTTTGCAGATACTGGTGGTACAGTAGCAATGCAAATGGGAATTAGTGGAACAACAAATGTAACTGCGGCAGTAAACAATATAAAGTTTGCCTCATCAAGCGGTAATCTATCAAGTGGAACAATTACAATCTATGGAGTTAGAACATAATGGCAAGAACAAAATTAGTAAATGGAATTAGAATACCCTTTACAGCAGAAGAAGAAGCTGTAAGAGATGCTGAAGATAAAGCATGGGCAGACGGTGCTTTTGATAGAGCAATGGAAGTTTTAAGAGATAAAAGAAATACACTACTCGCTNAGACAGATTATTTAGCATTATCAGATCATACATTATCTGCTGACATGAGTGCTTACAGAAAAAATTTAAGAGACATAACAAATGGACTTACAACAGTTGAAGATGTTAATAATGTAACATGGCCAACTAAACCCTAATGGCACGTAAGTTTAAAGCATACGTAGAAAGGCCAAAGCCAAAAAAAAGACCAAGGGTTCACAAAAAAAATAAAAATAAATCAGAAAAAAGATCACAAAAAAAATACAATAGACAAGGAAGATAATGGCAACACCAGATGAAATAAAACTACAAAAAGGCTCAGTAGCACCTACTCAAACAGAGCAAACAGGTAGTGCCAAAGCTGTAAGTCTTATAGAGAGTTTAGCAGCGGGTACACCTAGTCTACCTAAAGGCACAACAATTAATCCTCAATTACAGCAAACTGGGACAACAGAATTATTAGGACAACCAGGACAAGCTCCTGTTACTGTAACAGCTGCAACACCAGGTACAGGTTTATCAGCTGCTGTACCTACAACTGCCGCAGCACCAACTATAGCTGCACCAGGTGCANTAACAGCTGCAACTACTACAGCACCAACTGCACAAGCTGCACAAACTATGACAGCTGCACAAGTTGCAGGATCTACTCCTACAGTTACTGCTGCAACTGGAACTGTATCAGCTCCTATGACTGCAGCTCAAGGAACTATTACATCTGATGCTACAGTAAAAGGACAATTACAAACATTACAGAATGAAGTACAAACGGCATTAGCTTCTGGTAATCCCCTACCAGTATGGGCTAGAGGTGCTGCAAAAGCTACTGAAGCCGCAATGGCTAATAGAGGTTTAAGTGCTAGTTCAATGGCAGCTGAAGCATTAGCTGAAGGTATTATGCAATCTGCTATACCTATAGCTGCACAAGATGCTGCTACATATAAGCAGATGATATTTCAAAACTTGTCGAATAATCAACAAGCTAATATCACTAATGCACAAGCATATCTTAAAATGGATATGGCTAATTTGTCTAACAAACAACAAGCTAATTTAGCAAACTTAAATACTAGACAATCATTTTTATTATCAGACCAAGCTGCTGCTAATGCTGCATTTCAATTTAATGCATCTAGTCAAAATCAAGTCAATCAATTTTATGATAAACTAAGTGCAACTATAACTGAACAAAACTCTGCTAGAATAGATGCAATGAATAAATTTGCTGAAGCAGAAAAAAGTAAAGTTAATGCATTAAATACACAAAATACTATTGCAGTAAACGAAGCTAATGCAAAAAGAGAAGCTACTTTAAATCAATACAATGCAACANTAGAGAATCAAAGACAACAGTTTAATGTTAACAATCAAAAAGAAATTGACCAATCAAACGTAGTTTGGAGAAGAGCTATTAACACAGCTAATACAGCTGCAGTAAACGCTGCTAATCAAGCTAATGCACAAAACATATTAAATTTATCTAACTGGGCCTTATCATCTTTATGGCAACAATGGAGAGATGAAGCATCATGGGTAAATACTTCTTCAGAAAATGCAGAGAATAGAAATCATAACTTAGCTATGGCAGCTATGGAAAGATCTACAGCTTTTGAATTACAAGATCAAGCATCTAAAGATGCACTGTATCAATTGATTGGTAAATTTGGATTTAGTTTATAGAGGTAATTAATGATTAGAGATATATTAAAAAAAGCTACAAAAGCTGCAATAACTTGGGGAGCAGGTAAACTTGGTGTACCCACTGGTGTAACTACTGCCGTTACAGGGTTTACAGATAAATTATTTACTAAAATAGAAGGTGTAGATAGTGGTCCATTTAGCCCTGTAGATACAAATGTACAAATGCCAAGGTTTGGCGGTAGAATGGGATATAGTAGGCCATCAAGCTCTAGAGCAGCTGTAGATTATGCAAGAACAGTTAGCCCTGAGACATTATATGCTGCATGGGATGCAAGACTAGGTAAGTATTACACACAAAAATATAAAGTTGCTAGAACAGTAAAAGGAAAAGTAGTATAAGGAGATATTATGGATGAATTTGGAGAAGGTATAGGAAACCCATTTGATACCCCAATTCCTGGACAGTCACTAACAGATGAGCCAGGCAATTACCCTTGGGAACATCCGCCACAATTTGTAGAAACAGATGAAGCTGCAGATTACTTATGGGATAAAATGTCAGAGCCAGAAATTGCAGAGCAAGTTATAGCTTTGTTAGATGCAGGTGTACCTGTAGAAGCTATAGGTAGAGCAGCATTATTTGGTGGATTTTTAAATGGAAAATTTACTCCAGATGTAGCTTTTATAATTGCAGAGCCTGTAATGAAAATGATTTTAACTATAGGTGTAATGGCAGGTATTAAAGATATTAAAGTATCTATGGATGATATTACAAATAAAAATGAAATAAGNTCAGCAGTTAGATTAAAACAAGAAGCAAAAAGAATAGGACAAGAAGTTCAAGAAGAAATTAAACAAAAAGGTATAATGTCTAAGCCTGAGACTGAGGAGATTTAATAATGGGTTTTTTTGATAAAATAGCAGACGTAGCAAAAGAAGTAGGAAGACCTGCTAGAAATATTGCAATAGGTTATTTAACAGAAAAGATAGAAAATACTAGGGCAGCTGATGCACGAAATGCTAAATATATAGAATTAGCGACTGAACAATATTTTAATGAAGATAGACCAAATTTTATTAAACAAGAAGAAGAAAGATATAATAATTTTCTTAAAATAAAAAGAGATAAAGGTTTACCATTTGCTCAATTTGCAGATAGTGAAGCTGGTGGATTTGCTACTACTAATGCACAACAAACTGAAATATTTTTAAAGAGAGTAGCTGAACTTAAACCTGAACAAATAAAAAATATTGAAACGTCATTTAATGAAAGAAGAAAAAAAAGAGCTGAATCATTTGATGAAAAAAATGCATTTGTAAGAAAACAATTTCAAACTATGCCAGGTGGTCCTGGAGATATGAATGTTATGAGTGTATTTTTTCCTAACGAAGGTGAGGATATTGCAGAGGTAGGAGTTAAGCAGCCTTCTAAAATGGATACAGAAATGCAGCCAACTGTAGATCAAACTGGTGGGTTACTAGATATTGTTGATGAAACATATGATATTAATAATCCTAAACATCTTCAACTTGAAAAAATAGCTGCAGGAGCTTTTGATAAACAATTTTTTGATAGGGTTCAAAATAAATATAATTTTTCTATACCCGCTGATAAAAATCCAGATGGTAGTTTTAGAGATGCTAGATATGTAACATTGCAATTTATAAAACAAGGATATGATGATGCGGTTAATAATGGCTATAATCTTGGTTTTACAAATTATGCAAGAGATAAATTTGTTCAAGGTGTATTAGATCGAAGAGGTATTAAAGGTTTTACAGGTACATTACCTTTAGGTACTACACAAGCACAACCAGCAGATGTAGGTCCAACAGATGTAGGGGCTATGCCAGGTGATGGTAAAAAATTTGATACGCCAGCTGTTAGTAAAGTAGATGTTGGAGAAGATCCTAAAATAACTACTGAAATACCGAGTGGTGCTAGTGGATCTCCAGCAACAGTAATTAATGATTTAAGAGAAATCACAGCTAAAATAAATGATAGTCAGGTATTATCTGAAGAAGAAAAAATTAAAAGAGTAGAACAGGCAAGAGGGCGTGCTATAGAAAGACTTAAAGAACTGGGTGCGTTTAATGAATCTATATTAAGACAAATTTAATTTATAATTATGGCTGAAAATATATTTAAGGATCTCTTACCTGAAGAGGATAGAGGTTTTGAAGATAAACCAAAATCTAATAATATGTTTATTGATCTCTTATCTGAAGAAGAAAGAGATGAGCCTATAAAAAATGAATTTAAATTTTCAGATACACCTGATGAAAAATATCAATTAAACGAATCTGGTTTATTTCAAGATTTACTACCAGAAGAAGAACAAGATAAATCTCTTACAAAACTTTACACAAATCCTGATACTGAATTTGGTGTTGGTGATGCTTTTGTCTTAGGTTTAACAGATACGTTTAGAGGTGTTACGCAATTTTTTGGTGGTGAAAAAGTGTTTTTAATGGATGATGATTTAAAAACACAACAAGCTAAATTAAACGCAGCATTACAAGGTGAAGGTGGTGGACTAATAGCTGCAGCATATTTTGGTGGAGCAATATTAGATCCTGTAACTTGGTTAATACCTGTACTTAGAGGTAGAAAACTTTATCAAATGGCTATGGCTGGTGGTGTTTCTGGGGGACTAGCAGGTGCACTAGGATATGTAGATGAAAATAGTTTATTATTTGATGAAAGATATAAACAAGCAGCTGCTGGTGCTTTAGGTGGTGCTATTTTATCTCCAGCAATAGGTAAAACTTTAGAAGCTGCAGGTATTAGAAAAGTTAATAAACTTTTAGAAGAGCAAAGACCTGTTGATGAAGATATAGCAAAACTACCTGATAATTTAAAAAGAACTATATCTTTACCTGGTGAAGAAGATGTTTTTAAAGGTACAAGAAAAACTTTAGAAAAAAGTAAAAGAAAAGGTAAAGTAAAAGGTAGAGGTAAAGTAGAAGCTATTGTTAGAGAAAAAATAAAATTTAAACAAATAGATAGACTAGATGGTAGACCTGGAAAAGATACTAATAGGGATTATATATTAAGAGGCCCTAGAGAATTTTTTAAAACTATATTAGGTTCTTATGTAAAACCAGTTACAGACCCTATAGCAAAACCTATACAAGCCGTAACTAAACCAATAGCTGAAGGTACAGAAAAAATTAAAGGTGCTTATACTAAAAAAGCACAAAAAATTTATGATGATTATTTTTCAGTAGGACCTAAAGCTGGTGAGTTTGGAACAGGTGCTGCAGGTGCATTGTATGGATTTGCATTACCTGATGATGATAAATTATTTGGTGTAGAACTACCAGAAGAGTTGCAAGGTGGTGTGACCGAAAAATTTTCAAGAGCAGCTCTTGGCTTTATGATGGGATATGGCGGTATAAAGTTAGCTAAAAAAACTCAAGTTCCTGATTTTGTAAAAGAAAGTAGAAGACAAAAATTAGGTGTAGATGATGTAGAAAAAGATTTAAGTATAGCAAGTTTCTTAGCTAAAGCATTTGTTGATGGCTACAAAGTTCCTAAAGTTGTAAAAGAATTAGAGACAAAAGATTTATCTGGTTTAAAAGAAAAAATTGAATTATCATTTTTAAGAATATACCAGCAAGCAAATCAATTAACTACTGATGAAAGAAAAGTATTATACAATTTACTGGAAGGTGATATTAAATATAATGATGTCCCAAAAGATTTAGCGCAGTTAGGTAAAAAAGCTAGAAACCAAATTACTAAAATAACTCAAATGTATATTGATGCAGGTTTGATTACAGAAGAAACTGCACAAAGAAATATAGAGAGATATATTAAAAGAACTTATGGTGGTAAAGATGTATCAAAGATTGGTTCTGAGTTAAGAGCTAGGGGTGTTCTTGAAAAAATAACACCTAGAGATTGGGTTAATTCATTTAGTAAAAATAAAGCATTTAGATTAAATAATGAAGGTAAACTTGTTCGTTTACAAGGACACAAGGGTTGGGAATTATTTGGTAATGTTGATAAGGTAAAAGGTGTAGACAAAGTAGGCGGAGAGTCTGAAAAAGCAACACCTCAATTAGTAAAAAAATTAGCTAATGATCCTAAAAAAGCAAATCAAGCTATACTAACTGCTAGATGGGAATATACGAAACAAGAACGTCTTGGTATGTCTGAGATAGAAGATGGTGCATTTGCTATCATGGAAACTGGCAGATTAATGGCGCAAACTTTACCGAGATATAAATTTTATGGTGACTTAGCTGCACAAACTTTTACTAAGACTGCACCATCAGCTGATGAAATAAGTAGATTAGATTTAGTAAAAGTTCCTGATTCTACTAGATCAGGTACTATACAAAAAACTTATGGTAAATTAGCAGGTAAATTTATACCAAGAGAAATATATGAAAATATTTTTCAAATAAATAAAATTGCAGAAGGCCCTTCAAGTACTTTTGGTAGAGGTTACAGAGCACTAAATCAAGTATGGAAAGCTAGTAAAACTGCATGGAATCCTACTGTTCATGTTAATAACATGGTTAGTAATTTAGTTTTATTAGATTTAGTTGATGGCAGTGCTAGTTTTTTACCTGCAGCAGTAACAGCATTTAAAAATCAAAGTGCAGGTAAGTCTGTTAAAATATTAGAAGAGGCAAGTAACCTTGGTGCATTTTCTAGTAATTATGTAAAACAAGAATTAAAAGGTGGCATACTAGACCCAGATAATATAAAACCTGCATATTATAATGTTGATCCTAATAAAGATGTTTTTGAAAATGGAGTAAACTTAGCAGATTTTATATACAAAGATTTAATTGTAAAAAATAAACTAGGACTAGCAAAATTATCTGAGTATTATGCTTTAGAAGATTCTATATTTAGACTTGCTCTTTATATGGATAGAAGAAAAAAAGGTTACAGTAAAGTTAGAGCAGCACAAGATGCAAGAAAATCTTTCATTGATTATAATATTCAAGCACCAGGTATAAATGGTTTAAGAAATTTACCAACACCTTTTTTAGCTTACACATACAGAGTAGTACCTATACTTGCAGAAACAGCTGTAGTTAGACCTTGGAAATATGCTAAATATGCAGTGCTAGGATATGGATTAAATAATTTAGGTGAGTTACTAGGTGAAGGTGCACCAGAAGCAGAACGTGCAGCTATGACAGAAGAACAAAAAGGTAAGGTAGGTGGATTACCTTTTTTACCTCACAAGAATATAAAAATTCCTACTACAGATGCATCTAGATATGTTAATGTAACTAGATTTGTACCAGGTGGAGATATATTTGATTTAAACTCTGGAACAATACCTTTAGTTCCACAGCCTTTACAAGCTAATTTTGGTATAGCTGGAGAAGTTTTATTTCCTATGTTAGGTTTTGATTTATTTAGAGGTGATAAAATTAAGGGGCAAGGTGTTTCTGAGTTTGATGATTTTTCAGTAAGAGCAAATTTTGCATTAAAAAAATTAATACCTAACTTTCCATTTGTACCAGGCTCGTATTCAACAGAAAGAATAAGAAAAGCTAGAGAAGATAAATCACCATTAAGAAGAGACGAAACTGAATTTATGGCATTTTTAAATACTCTTGGTTTTAAAATAAATAAAACTGATGTAGGAAGATTAAGAACTATCAAAGGATTTGAGTTTAGAAGAAAAGTTAAAGGTATACAAGAGAAAATAAGAATTGAAGCAAATAAAGTTGCTAGTGGTAAAATTACTGAATTAGAATATAATAAAAGAGTTAATGAATTAAACGAGCAGTACGATAAAATAAGAAATAAATTTATTCAAGATGTAAATGTACCAATAGATTATCAAGAAGGTGTGCCTCTTAGTGAGATGATACCTACTGTAACTGGTGCATTAAAAGAACAAACACAAGAATTATTTGGTAAAAATTAAATTAACAATATTAATAATATTAATTATGAGTAGTAATGTAAACGCTGAAACAGAAAATTTAATTACATCTAAAGAAAAATCTAATGTTAATCAGCAAACTGATCAAATGTTAGGTGAAAGTAAAAATATAGATTTTGATTTTATATTAGAGCAAGAAGGTTTTGAAACAAAAGGTTATGTTCCTGATGCAAAAAGTTCTAAATCTGGCGTAACTATTGCAAGTGGTTTTGATCTTGGTGCTAGAGATGAAAATGATTTACAAGGATTACCAGAAGATATTGTGAAAACACTTAAACCATATTTAGGTTTAAAAGGTGAAGAAGCAGAAAATTTTTTAAATAATAATACTTTAAATGTTACTGAAAAACAAGCTAAAATTATAAATGAATTTGCTAAAAAAGAGGCTGTTAAAAATCTTAGAAATGCATGGGAAACAACTACAAAGACTTCATTTAATGATTTATCAAAAGAAAAAGCAACAGTCCTTGCATCAGTAGCTTTTCAATATGGTAATTTACAAACGAAAACACCTAATTTTTGGAGACAGGCAACTAATAATCAATGGCAAGAAGCATATAATAATTTATTAAATTTTGGTGATAGATATGGTTCTAGAAGAAAAAGAGAAGCTGAATATTTATTTCCAAGTTTACTTTCAGATTTAGAAAATTAATGGCTAAACAACCCAAAACAACCAGTGAACACCTTATATCAATATATGGATATATCACAGGATTAAAAAGGGAAGTAAGTTCAATAAAAAATAATCACCTTAAACATATACATGAGGATATAGATAAGCTACATGGTAAGATAGACAAGATAATCTATGTAATACTAGGTGGCCTTGGAGCAACAATACTAACATTAATAGGTTTATTTTATTAATAGGAGAAAATACTATGGAAGATATTAAGAATAAAGCAATAGAATTATGGGGAAAACATAAGCACTGCGTCATTGCGGCAGTTGCAGGTTTTGTCCTGGGTGTTATAATATCATAATACACCGATAAATGTCTAAACCTGAATATCAGGATATAATTAGTGAGTATAAAGACCAAGTCAGAATCCTCAAGCAAGAAGTTGCTGAGTTGCAGGATGCTGGTAAGGCCAAAGACTCTGCTAATAAACGTACCTTGCAAAAGCTAGAACATCTTACACAAGATCTAGATGATGCAAATAAAAAAATAAAAGAATTAGAAGACAAAAATAAAAAGGAGTAACAATGCCATTTGAGATGATTACAATGCTTGGGTCCACTGTATTAGGTGGAGTAATGAGCATATGGTCACAAAGTATTAAGGCTAAACAAGCTGAACAAAAACTACTTTTACAAAGAGCAGATGTTCAGATGAAAGGTTTTAAAGAAGCGAGAGAGTACGAGAACGTAGGCTTTCAATGGACCAGAAGAATTATAGCATTAACTGCAGTCTTTGCAATAGTGCTATTGCCAAAATTATTACCACTGCTACAACCAGATGTTAGTGTAATTGTAGGCTATTTAGAATTTAAACCTTCATTTTTATTCTTACCTGAAAAGGAAGTAATGAAATGGATAACCTTATCATCTAATAGTTTAGTAATTACACCATTAGATACTAACTTAGTATCTGCTATTATAGGTCTGTATTTTGGTGGATCTTTAGTTAAAAAATAAAATAACGCTATGGGGTATAATTATGAATTATTACTTCACAGGTGTTCTAATTATATTACTAGTATTAATGGCATTATTTTTAGAACCAGGATATAAATGAAAAAAAATATTTGTAAGAAATGTCATCACGAATGTCACTGCGATGGAGATCTTCATGCAGATGAATATGGTGTATGCACATGCGAAAATTGTAAATGCGCACCTAATAAAGAGTTAGATGAAGACTCTTTTAATGGGGCTTAATGAAATTTAGTTTAGCACTTATACTGTGTTCATATATAGTTGATTCTTGCATACCACCATATATTTACCCTACACAATTTGATAGCGAATATGAATGTTTAAAAACAGGATATACAGAATCGTTAATTAAATTAGAAGAAATAGGAGAGTTACAAGTTAACTCTAATAGATTATATATTAAATTTGCATGTTATGAAGACGAAGCACAANAACAAGATACTTAAATATGAAAAACCCTCTAATACTAATATTAACATTATTAATAATATCTGCATGTGTAACAACTGCAGCTATAGCAGGATCAACTCAGACTAATACGTCTGGATCTAATACTGCTATTGAAGGTGGATATACATCTACTGCTACAACAACTTATCAATCTGGATCTAGTTCTAATAGCACTACTAATAATACAACTAATTCTAATATTAGATCAGCTCCACCAAGTGCAGGTGCGCCATCATACAATAGTATGACACAAGATGTTTGTGCAGTTGGGGTATCATTAGGTGTTCAAACTTTTGGTATAGGTATTAGTGGTGGTAAGCATGCAATAGACAAAAATTGTGAAAGACTAAAGTTAGCTAGAATATTAAATGACTTTGGTATGAAAGTTGCAGCTGTTGCTATACTTTGTCAAGATGAAAGAGTATTTGAATCTATGATACAAGCAGGTACACCTTGTCCTATTGATGGTAAAATAGGTAAAGAAGCAGAGGCCCTATGGTCTAAATATGATCATGAAAGACCAGACTATGATACATATGTAAAACGTATGGAAGATAGAAAGAAAAAAGATGAAGCAGAAGAATTAGCAATGCAAAAAGAATTTGAAAAAATAGAACAAGAAAAAATAGCAGCAGAAGAAGAAAAAGAGAGAATTGAAAAATTAAAAAATTGGTCAGCACCTAAATGATAGATAAATACATATATAAATTTTGTGATTTATTAGATATAATGACATCTTGGATAGATAAATTATTTAAAAAAAATAAAAAGAAAGATGAGTAACAAACCTTTAAAAATATCGGAACAAGCAGCTGTGCAGATGCCGATGAAAACAGTTGCCTCATTGATAGTTTTAGTTGCAGCTGGTGTATTTGCATATACAGAATTAACTGCAAGGCTAGTATCTCTAGAGACATCAAGAGAATTATTTGAAAATGATTTGCTTAAAAAATCTGAACAAGTACCTGTGGACCAAGAGCAGCATTTTTTACTAGAAGATCTCTATAAGTCAGTAGAAAAAATGGAAGAGACTCAAGAGATGAATATGACTAACAAAGTCAATATAGAATTTTTAAGAGATCAATTAGATAAAGCACTAAAAGATATTGAAGTATTAAAAGATAAAGTTAGAGCAAATGGAGCACACTAATGCCAGAGTTAATTATAGCCCTACTTATGATTGTCAACGGAGAAATTAAAGAACATAGAATACAAGAGTCTATGTCCAACTGTCTCAAAGGAAAAAGAGTTGCAATGAGAACTTCAAAAAAATCAGTACAATATCAATGTATAAAATCAATGGCTGAGTTAGAATCTAACATAGACGGATCAAAGTCAATTAAAAAACTTATATTAGAATGAAATGGTTAATAGCTTTTTTATTTTTATTTACTGTTGTAAATGCTGAAGAGATAACTACAGGTAATTTAATTACCAATGGTAACTTTGAAACTGGTAATGCGAATAGTTGGACTACCTCTGGTGATGTACAAGTATTAAATGATTGCTGTGAATTAAATAATGTTCCTAGTAATTATGATTTAGAGTTTGGTGATAGTGGTTCTATT
>JGI25128J35275_1000546_pt1 | contig 11758 bp, 9 predicted proteins | sample ETNvirenome_2_60_FD_35275 | JGI IMG/M metagenome (IMG submission 35275)
GTGTTCACGTATCACTGAATACGTATTCATAAAATCATACGGCTAAGGTAATCAGGCATAAAAAAACCCCGCGTCTTAAACGCAGGGTTTTCATTAAAAAGAGGCCGCTTTAACCTATTCGTTTTTTCCACGTGTCGGCAAGACGCACAACATTCAAGCCATACCAAGCAATAAACGCATAGCAAATCACTGGAACGAAGAAGCTTTGTTGAATACTAACGGTATCGGCAACAACACCTTGCACTAAAGGCACAAGCGCCCCACCAACAATGGCTAAACATAACCAACCAGAGCCTTTACTCGTTAATGAACCTAGGCTTTCAATGGCAACTGAAAATATGGTTGGGAACATAATTGAGTTAAATAAACCAATCGCCAACACAGAGTACAGTGCCACATTACCTTCTGTGAAAATTGTCACAAGTAACAATACAATAACCATCATGGCGTTAAAGAACAGCGCTTTAGAAGGGGCTATTTTTTGCAATGCCGCAGAACCGATAAAGCGGCCCACCATCGCACCACCCCAGTAGTACGCAATTAAACTTGCGGCTGCATGCTCTTCAAGCCCTGCAATATGTGCTTCACCAAAGTAATTAACTAAGAAACTACCAATTGAAACCTCTGCACCCACGTAACAAAAAATTCCCACGACTCCCATAATTAAATGAGGGGCTTCTTTTAGGCTATGATTTTTTGCTTTGCAGTCTTGCTCTTCTGTGTGCTCGGCAATGACAGGTAATTTAAAGAACGCAAATACCACAGCAATCGTTAACAGCGCTGCTGCTAGCATTAAATATGGAACCTTAACAGACTCAGCCGTTGCAGCGTTTGCCGCCAATGAGCCCGCGGTACCAAAAAATAAGATCCCGCCAACATAAGGGCCAACCGTTGTGCCTAATGAATTGAGCGCTTGCGCAAGGTTTAAGCGAGATGATGCTGTTTTCTCAGGTCCCAATGCGACAACATAGGGGTTTGCTGATACTTGTAACACTGTAATGCCTGCAGCTAGTACAAAAAGCGCACCTAAAAATAGCCAATACTCATGCACTACAACAGCAGGGTAAAACAACATACAGCCAATTGACGCAACGATTAAACCGGTTAGAACCCCGTTCTTATAACCCAATTTTTTCACCAACATACCGGCTGGTAACGACACTATAAAGTAGGCGCCAAAGAAGCAAAACTGTACCAGCATTGCTTCGGTATAGGTTAAATCAAAGACGCCTTTTAAGCGCGGGATCAACACATCATTTAAAACTGTAATAAAACCCCATAAAAAGAACAGGGTCGTCATTGCCGTTAAGGGAAGCAGGTAGTTTTTATTTTGCTGCGACCCCTCAGCGACAAACGATTGGTTTGTATTAATTTCACTCACGTGGTTTTCACTCCGTTAACAAGTTACGCTTGATTCTACACATTGAAGTAAAAATAGCACAAAGATTTAATAGGAACGTTCCAAAATATTTATTTCCTGCTATAGTTGCTTTAATCAAGAAAACCACCGGAGGCAGCATGCATACTGTCGATTTTAAAAGCCCTGATTTCTTAAAGCAGCACATAAAAGACACGCTCGCTTTTTATCATCCGCATTGTGTTGATAATTCAGCAAATGGTTGTGGTGGCTTCTATCAATTTTTTAAAGATGACGGTCAGATTTATGACAAAGAAACCCGTCATTTGGTGTCCAGTACTCGCTTTGTTTTTAATTATGCAATGGCCTATTTGCATTTAAAAGAGCCTGAATACCTCAGACTAACGCACCATGGCTTAGCCCACCTTGAGCGTGTGCATAAGCAAAAATCTGGGGGGTATGCGTGGCTGTTAAAACAAACCAACGAAGGCAAGGTCACCATTTTAGATGACACGAATCATTGCTATGGCCTTGCGTTTGTATTGCTTGCAAATGCAGTTGCATTAAAAGCTGGCATCAGCGAGTGTGAAAATACCATTTCGCAAGTATGGAATTTACTCGAAACCCATTATTTTGATGCCAAAAATAATGCCTATTTAGACGAATACACTGCCGATTTTAGTCAAGCCGACACTTACCGCGGTCAAAATGCCAATATGCACCTATGCGAAGCACTTTTGATGTGTTTTGAAGCCACTAATCAGCACCACTATTTAGACCGCGCGCTGCTGTTAGCACAGACATTCACACTAAAGTTGGCGGCAAAAAGTCAGCAGTTTGTGTGGGAGCATTACCATCAAGATTGGCAGCTCGACTTTGATTACAATAAAGATGACCCTCGCCATTTATTTAGACCGTGGGGCTTTCAACCAGGCCACCAAACTGAATGGGCTAAACTGTTACTGATTTTAAATCGCCATGTTGAATTACCTTGGCTAGTTGAGCGGGCTAAAACGTTATTTGATGACACATTGGCTATTGCATGGGATAACGAGCACGGCGGTATTTTTTATGGTTTTGCGCCAGATAAACAGATTTGCGACAGCGATAAATACTTTTGGGTTCAGGCCGAATCATTGGCCGCTGCCGCCCTACTCGCTGATGCTACACACGATGATACATATTGGCTTTGGTATGAGAAAATTTGGCAATACAGTTGGCAACATATGGTAGATCATCAGTATGGGGCATGGTTTAGAATTTTATCAGCAAACAATCAGGCATACAGTGACGAAAAATCACCTGCGGGAAAAACCGATTACCACACAATGGGTGCCTGCTACGAAGTATTAAAAGTAATAACATTGAGGAATACATAATGAGCTTAGTGTGTTTTGGCGAAGCGCTAATTGACTTTTTGTCTGACGGCAAACAGCCTGAATCATTTACCAAATATGCAGGTGGTGCGCCTGCTAACGTGGCTGTTGCAGCAGCAAAGCTAGGATTAAAAACCAGTTTTTGTGGCATGCTTGGCGATGATATGTTTGGACACTTTATAAAAGATGAGCTGGCACAGCATGGCGTTAACACCGATTATTGCCAATTTACCGATGCCGCTAAAACAGCACTCGCCTTTGTTTCACTAGATGAAAGCGGCGAACGTTCATTTAGCTTTTATCGCCCACCCGCGGCCGATTTACTTTATCGGGTAGATGACTTTAACAGTTCGATGTTTGCTGAACATGCCATTATGCATGTATGTAGTAACAGCCTTACTGAGCACAACATCTATCAAACAACNATTTACGGCCTTACTCAGGCGAAAAAAGCCGGTGCAATTTGTAGTTTTGACATGAATNTGCGCGAAAACCTGTGGCCAAGCATGCGCCATACGCTAGATAGAATGTGGCATGTTATCTCTTTGTCAGATATCGTAAAACTTTCATTTGAAGAACTTGAGTTTCTAAATCAAAAAAGTCATCAGGCAATGCCACTTGAACATACCATTGATACCATTTTAAAGGCAGGTGTAACCTGTTTGCTCGTTACCAATGGCGGTGAAGCAATTAACGTTTATCACGCTGATTTTAAAGGCCAAGTAAGCCCACCAGCCACCAACGTTGTTGATACCACTGCCGCAGGCGATGCCTTTATTGGTGGTATGCTGTCAAAGATTGGCCAGCACTGTGAAAATAAGCAACGTTTTAAAGAGTTTTGCCAAACGCAAAGCAATATCGAAGAGACGATTGCTTACGCCGCCAAAGCGGGCGCTTTTGCAGTGAGTCGCTATGGCGCATTTGCATCATTGCCAAGTGCAGCAGACTTAGCCTAAATTAACAGTGAACACGGCAATCACACATGCCGTGTTCATTTTCTTCGTTACAACTTTGACTCTTCATTCGAGCATTTGTCTATAATCGGTAAATATCTAAGCACTTTCATTTGCGGATCAATAACAACATGGTCTCCTTGCTGAATAGCAATATTTATACGACCCTCTTTAGGGTAATAGGTGTTCGACTCTCCATTAATTTCCACAGGGATCGGCATCGGAAACTTATTCCCTTTTAACGAGGCTGTATTCCAACTTAACGAAATGTTATGTGGTGTTTGTGTTACTTCAAGCTCAGGTAATTCAGCCTGCTTTAGATACACATCAAAAAACCATTGATAGTCTTTACCTGTTAAACGATTAACAATGCTAATAAACTCGTCGGTGTTACGATAACGAGGCGCAATTGGGTAGCTTAACGATGCGGTGTTATTCACACCGTAAAGCAGCTCTCGTGTTGCTTGCCAAAATACATCTTCACCCACAAGCCAGCGAAGAGTATGCAGTGTCCAGCCACCCTTACCATAAATATCAGAGTTAAACGCTTGGTCAGATGTAATTTGACCTTCAAGCACAACTGGCGCACAGTTTTTAAGACCTAAATAGGCTTTATACATACTGTGATTGTAGGCTGCGTCACCAAATTTATATAAGCTGTAACTGGGTTGCATATAAAAACCAAACCCCTCATGAAGCCATGCATCATTAAGCTTTTCGTGGGTCATTAAATTGCCAAACCATTCATGGGCAAGCTCATGCTGTAATAACCAATCATATCCATTGGGATCACGCGCATACTTTTTGCCATACGCATTGACTGTTTGATGCTCCATGCCTAAGTGTGGCGTTTCAACAAAGCCTAACTTTTCACCGCCCCAAGGATAGGGTCCGAGCATTTTCTCAAAAAACGTAACCTGCTGGCGTAAATCATTGTCGATAAGCTCGCGTGCTTTTTGCTCATTTTGTGTGAGAGACCAAAACTCAATAGGCACCGTCGCGCCATTCACACTGGTATACTCTGTTTGAATACGCGTATAGGGCCCAATATTAATCGCAATATTGTAATCACTTGCTGGCACCGATAATAACCAATCGAATTGTTGCTTATTATCACTCAGTTGCGTGATATTTTGCAGTAGACCATTACTCACTGCACTTAAACCATTTGGCACAGTTAAACGAATACGCATGCTATCGGCTTTGTCTGCAAAATGATCTTTGCAAGGCCAGAACAAGTCACACCCTTCCCCTTGCACTGCCGTTGCAATCCATGGCTCACCCGATTCGGTTTGTGAAAAAACAAAACCCCCATCCCATGGTGCATTTTTAGCAATGTGTGGTTGCCCTTCATAAGCAACGGACACAGTAGCGACACTCCCTGGCGCTTTTTGTTCACCTAAATCAATGGTGATCACACCTTGATTGCGTTTAAAGTTAAGTGGCTTATCTTGTGAGGTAATCGCGGTAATAGTAAATCGGCTATCCAGTTTAAGTTCGACAAACTGAGTGGGTGCTAAAATTGTAAAGTCGGTTTTTGATAGCCCCTTTAATCGTTTCTTATTTGGTATGACTTCAAGTGCTAAATCGTAATGTGTTACATCAGTCTTAATAGCAATCTCTGATAGCGCTAGTCCTGTGTCACCAATAACAGGGTCTAGGGGTAATGGGTTTGTACTGCACCCCACTAAAATTGCACTTATAACAGCAGCAGCTGTTGATTTAATTAAATTAATACCCTGCAAAACACCTTCTCCATTCATTNTTTTTATTATTTCNTTTATCGCATAGCTTTACAGGTAATACAGCGATTTGCGTTGAATTACCCTGTTACAAAAATCTTATCATTGTTGATTAAGCAAATATGGTGAAGGGTTTGTAATCATGGTATGTTTTTTAACTAATTAAAGAAAAAGGAATTCAAGCTATGAATAATAAGCTTCTTGCTGTTGGTGCTGTTGCAATTGTTGCAGGTGCGGTGTTGTATTCACAAAATAAAGCCAGTGTTGATGTAGATTTACCTGAGCTTGCCTATGTGCCAGCAGACACTGCCGTGTTTTACGGCCAATTAAAGCCATTCCCGTATAGCAAATACTTTGCACTTATGCCTGATGCAATGAAAGGCACCAACGACTTCACCCCTATTATTGCTGAGCTAAAACAAACAAGCGATCCAAACGCTGTGTTTCTTGCTTCGTTAATGGAAAAATATCAACAGTCTTTAAGCTCTTATGATGCGTTTAAATCAATGTGGGGGTTTGGCGATGACTATAAAGGAATGATGTATGCGCAAGGTTTGATGCCAATTGTTCGTTTTGAAGTCGCTGACCAAAGCAGTATTATTAATAGCATTAAGCAATCTGCCGACGAAGCAGGTATTGCTTACACAAGCGAAACACTTGATGGTGTAGGCTACACACGGTTTAACATTAGCCTTGAAGGCTTAGATAATATCGACCTGATTGCGTCACGCATAACAACTGGGCGACATTAACTCTAGCAACCCCTCTTTCGAACAATCAAGACTTACGCATTGCCCTTGGAATAGAAAAACCAGCTAAGTCACTCGCTGATACTAAAAAACTGCCTGAGTTAATTAGCACTTTTTCACTTGATGGCAACTCAGTTGGCTATGTTGATCACCAACATATTGCCAATGCAATTACGGGTAAAGAAGACTCGCGTTTGCACCAAATGCTCACAGAACTACTCAACAAAGCCCAACAAGCCAATGCATTTGACGCAATTTCAACACCCGAGTGTCAAGCTGATATCGCTTACATTGCTCAAAAATGGCCCGCAACCGTATCGGGTACCACAAAATCACGTATTACAGCTGATTATGCCGATTTCGATGTTAAAGCCGTATTACAAAGTACCGACCAAGACTTACTAAATACTCTGCAGGCCGTGCGTGGCTTTGTGCCAAAACACACCACACAGCTTGATGGTCAAATGCTCAGTGTTGCTTACGGGATTGATGTTGCAAAAGTACTGCCACTCGCCAATACATTGACTGGCGCATTGAAGTCAGCCGAATTTAACTGTGGCCCGATTGTCGCTCTACAAAATGAAATGCGTGATGTCAGCACTGCAGGGCTTGCTATGGTCTCGGGTTTTGCAAATGGCGTTCAAGGAATGAGTTTAAGCGTACAAGATGCCAAATTTACCCTTGATGACACTCAAGGCCCACAAGTTGAAAGCCTCGATGCCCTAGTGACTTTATCAGCCACTGATGCACACGGTTTATATTCAATTGCGCAGGGGTTTGTTCCACCACTTGCTAATATAAAACTGCCGGCCAATGGTGATGCGGTAGTCATTAATGAATATATCCCTTCGCCTGTCCCGCTTAATTTTGACATTAAAATGGCGATGAAAGGTAATCACATCGTGATTTTTACGGGTGCTCAATCAGCACGTATTGCAAACGAATTAGACGCGCAAAGTGTCACAAAAAATGGGTTTGTGAATATGGCGTTTGATATCCAAAAAATCCTTTTACCGTTACTTGATACGATTGCTGCAACAGGTCAGTTAACCAATGAAGAAATGGCTGAACTTGAAGCCCTGCGTGACCAACCCGTAGGTGTCTATTTTGCCACAGACATTACTGACAACGGCATAGGACTTGAAAGTAACGTACAAATTACTAAAAAGTAATCGCTTAAACTGATAAATGAGAAGAGCGCATTAGCGCTCTTTTTGTTGCTGCCATTTTAAAGAGTTATTAGTATCGCGGCTGCTAAAAATAGTCGTGTCTGAGCTTTCAATGCCACCCAGTTTGGCTAACCTGTCATACAGCACAACATTACACGTAGCAGCTAAATTCATGCAGCCAATGGTAGGCACATAAACCACTTCATCACACCATGTCAGCACGTCTTTACTGACCGAACCATCTTCGGGTCCAAACACATAAAACGCATTTTCTGGGTGCTTAAATTCGGGTAATGGCGTGGCGCCTTCTACAAGCTCTATAACGACCGTTGTTGCGCCTTCTGGCTTCGCTTGCTCAAGGCTTTCAACTTGCGTCAGTGGGATATGCTCAAGCACATTTTTGGTATCAGTGTGGTACTTATTCGCACGCAGATAACGGCTGCCGGTAAAAAAAACCTGCTGGGCGTCGTAACATCCTGCGGCGCGTAATACACCGCCAACGTTGGTTGGGCTTTTGGGGTTTATAAGGCCAATCGATGCTTTTAGCGTAGTCATTAATCGATGTCCATGGTTGGCCATTCAGCAACATATAAATCAAAGTCGTCGAGGTCAACATGACAGTCTTTTATCGTTTTATCACGCACCGAAATACCTAATTGGTGCATCATTTCTTTGCTACCACCATGGAGCAATGGGTGCCAAGACGCAAGACCACGGCCTTCATGCAAACGACGGTAGCTGCAACTTTGAGGCATAAAGAAGATATCTTTTAGGTTTTCTTTGGTGAGCTTTACACATGAAGGCACGAGAGTTTGACGATTAGCATACTCACTACAGCCACAGGTATCGTTATCAAGGTATTGGCATACGATATTCGTGAAAATAAGCTCTTCACCTTCGCGAAGTTGATCTGTTGCGGCGAATTCATCTTCGTCTTCGCTGTCAATAAATGTGTTTAAACAACATTTACCACAGCCGTCACAAATGGCTTCCCATTCTTCTCGTGACATTTGCTCAAGCGAGCGCTTAAGCCAAAATTTATCTTCTAACATGGTATTACTCAAAGCCCCTAACAGCGCGCATTCTAGCTTAAAGCCAGCATGCGCGCAAAGTTTAGAGTGCTAGAGCTATTACTTTTGCTCGCTAACCCAACGCTTAATTTTCTCTTCAAGAATCGGCATAGGTAATGCACCATCGATCAGAATTTGCGTATGGAACGCTTTAATATCGAACTTATCACCCAGTTCTTTCTTACAATAATCGCGTAGTTCTTGAATTTTAAACTGACCTAACTTGTAAGANAGTGCTTGNCCTGGCCATGCGATATAGCGCTCAACCTCAGCGATAATATCACTTTCAGCCATCGACGAATTCGCAAGCATGTAATCAATACCTTGCTGACGAGTCCAGCCTTTTGCGTGGAAACCCGTGTCGAGTACTAAGCGCATTGCTCGCAGTTGTTCGTCAGATAAACGGCCATACCACATGTAAGGGTCGGTAAATAAACCTAACTCTTTACCTAGGCTTTCTGCATAAAGTGCCCAGCCCTCAGCAAACACGGTGTACCCACCAAATTTACGAAACAGCGGTAAGCCTTCAATTTCTTGTTGCAGCGCAATTTGGAAATGATGTCCTGGTGCCGCTTCATGAATTGATAAGGTTTCAAGTAAAAACTTAGGCTGTGCTTTTAAGTTAAACGTATTGATGTAAAAAATACCCGGACGTGAGCCATCTGGTGCAGGTGATTGATACGATGCCCCCGCAGCAGATTCTGCGCGGAAATCTTCAACGGCTTTTACAACGTAAGGCGCTTTCGGCGCAATATCAAACATTTGCGGCAGCTTTGCGTCAATTTTTTCTTTCACTTCTTCATAAGCCGCAATCAGCGCTTCTGGNGTGTCGTAGTAAAACTCATCAGAGGTTCGNAGGTGTTCAAAAAACGCTTTTAAATCCCCTTCAAAACCAACGGNTTCTTTTACTTTTTTCATCTCAGNTAAAATGCGTGATACTTCACTTAAACCAATGTCATGAATTTCATCAGCGTTTAGGCTCAGTGTTGTATGCTGCTTAATTTGATACTCATACCATGCTTTACCATTTGGTAAGTCGCTGTAACCAATACTTTCTCGTGCGTTTGGAATATACTCGTTCGCTAAGAAATCAGCCATTTTTTGATACGCAGGCACTAAACGCTCACTGATCATCGCGGTGTATGCACTTGTCAGCTCTGCTTTTTGTTCGTCGCTGAATGACTCAGGTAACTGAGCAATCGGCCCCCAGAATAATGACTCTTCTGGTTTTTCTACGATATGTGTTTGAAATTGTGGTAATAGTTTTTCAGCAAGCGGTTTAGGAAGTACCACCTTGTCTTTCATGCCTTGGCGCATTGATTGCTCAACGCTCTCTAACCAAGCGATAAAGCCATCTGCACGTTTTTCAAATGCTTTATAGTCTTCAACGGTATTAAAAGGCTGTGCGCTTTGCCCAGACCCTAACGCGGCAAAAGTGTTATGCGCGCCGCCCATTTGATTTATGGGCATTAAGTGACTTGGGAATTGTGACCCTTCAATAGCCAAATCCAAGTCTCGAGCGAGTATTTCATAGCTTAGTAAAGACTGGCCTGTTAATTGTGCCTTATCAATATTTGCCAGTTTGTTTTTATATTCTTTAATGAAGTTAAGCTGCTCATTGCGATTGGCTTCATTGATCGGAGCAATAAAATCGTCGTTAAACTCGTTTCGGCCAATATAAGTGCCACCAATCGGGTTNAATTGTAAACCGTCTTCAAAATAATTGGTCAGTAATGTATCCAGCTGTGCGCTGGCTGATTCTGTTTTTACAGATGGTTGTGCTGCTGTTGTAGGTGTTGTTTCGCTTTTTGGCGTTGATTCATTACAACCCATTAATGCGAGCATCACTGCTGAACTAAGTAGTGCTAATTTTATGTTTTTCATTCTTTCCCTGCCCTTAAATTAAGTACCCGTAAATTATGCGGGTTTAGCGCCCTGTTTAGCAAGTATCGCTGCAACTTATCGCACTTTATTTACACACACTAACGTGATTGGTAAAGTGAAACTTCGACTTACCAATATTGAATAAAAATGAAAAAAACAGTTCTCGCGATTAGCTTAGGTCTTGCCTGCTTAGCCTCTGTAAATACCTACGCCACAACCTACGTATCGGCAAAAGCCATGGTCGATGTAAATTCAGGAAAATTGATTAAATCACCACTAATCAGTATAGAAAATGGTCAGATAACGGCTGTGCAGACGAATACACAGCCTAGCTTAAAAGATGGCGATAAGCATATTCAATTATTAGAACTCACACTTGTGCCTGGTTTAATGGACATGCATGTACATTTGACCAGCGACCCTACAGTGCCTCGTAGTGCACGAATTGGTCAATCAGTGCCGCGCAAAGCGATTAAAGCCGCCCATTTTGCCGAAAAAACACTGTATGCTGGTTTTACTTCATTACGTAACTTAGGCGCAGAAGGGTATAGCGTTATTGCGGTGCGCGACGGTATTAACGAAGGTGATATTGTCGGNCCACGTATTTGGGCTGCNGGCCCATCACTCGGGGTTACTGGCGGCCATTGTGATAACAACCGTTTACCACCTGAAATGAAATACACCGCAGAAGGTGTTGCAGATGGTCCTTGGTCTGCCCGNGCTAAGGTACGTGAAAACATTAAATACGGNGCGAATGCCATTAAATTTTGTGCCACAGGTGGTGTTTTCTCTAAAGGTACTAAAGTGGGTATTCAGCAATATACGCAAGATGAAATGAATGCAATTGTTGATGAAGCTCANTTNCGNGGTTTAACCGTAGCTGCCCATGCTCACGGCACCAGTGGTATTAAAGCTGCCATTGTAGCGGGTGTTGATAGTGTAGAACACGTAAGCTTTGTGGATGACGAAGCAATTAAGCTTGCAAAAAAACACGGTACGTGGTTCTCAATGGATATTTATAATACCGAATACACGCTGACCTTTGGCGAGCAAAACGGTGTTGATGAAGAAAACCTAAATAAAGAGCGTCAAGTATCTAAAAAACAACGTGAGAGCTTTAGTCGCGCCGTTAAAGCGGGTGTGAACATGGTGTTCGGCACCGACGCTGCAATTTACCCACATGGCGATAACGCGAAGCAGTTTTCACGTATGGTTGAATTTGGTATGACACCATTNCAAGCACTGCAATCAGCAACCATTAATAGTGCTAAGCTACTGAAAGTTGATGATAAACTTGGCCAAATTAAAAANGGCTTTTTAGCCGATATTATNGCCGTAAAAGGAAANCCTCTTGAANACATTGCCGTACTTGAAAACGTGCAATTTGTTATGAAAGACGGCATTGTTTATAAGTAATCACCAATTTGCTGGTTTCATTTTATTGAAACCAGCACCTCT
>JGI25128J35275_1000547_pt1 | contig 11754 bp, 10 predicted proteins | sample ETNvirenome_2_60_FD_35275 | JGI IMG/M metagenome (IMG submission 35275)
GCACATAAGCAATGGCCTGATGTTAAAGCAGATCCTTACGATGAGATTGTAGAGGTTCGAAAGAAAACCTGCTACGGCAACCCTGAAGAAGTATTTGAAACNTTTGAAACNGTGAGATATCGTAGATATCATCCAGTTCCTGACCCTGTNGCTCCTGTCGAAGTNAAGGTTGAAAAGAAGGTGGAGAAGGAGCAGAAAGTTGAAGCATGACACGCTTTGATTTCCTAACAAAATATACTTAAAGTGGTTCTTTTTCATGCTATATAAAAGCAGTTGCGTAAACTCAATGAAGTTTATTTTCGCACTTGTTGCTACACTTTTTCTTGCTGCTCCCGCATGGGCAGTAGATGTAACGATGGGTTCAAATGGAAGTTTAGTTTTTGATCCTGCAGAAGTTACTATTTCTGCTGGTGAAACAGTCCACTTTGAAAATAATATGTTACCTCCACATAATATTATTGTAGAAGGTCGTCCAGACTTATCAAGAGAATCTTTAATGTTTTCTCCTGGTGAATCACAAGACATCAAATTTGTTGATGCTGGTGATTACACTTATTGGTGTGGTCCACACAAAGGGGCAGGTATGATTGGTACAGTACATGTAGAGTGAGGAGGATGTATGGTACGCTGGTTGAATAAATTAAAAGAATGGGATAAGAGAATGATAGTCAGATTTCAGGATAAGTTTAACCTGACTGATTATCAAATGCTTTGTCTTGCATTTGCAAAAGGATTCATTATTGGAGCAATTCTATTATGAGAAGAGAAATGTTGGATGCTCTCAAGGCACTTGCCATTGGGAACATTAAAAAATCAAAAATGAATATTGAAGTTTATCTTTCCAATCCTGTTGGTATTGGTGAACATCCAGATGTTCTTGGTGCTATTCAAGATCAAATTGATTTGATTGCAAAAGAGGAGGAGCGTTTGGAAGTTATTGAAAAATACTTTATTGACAAATAGTCAAATGTCTTATATAATTCATCATATGAGAGACCAACAATCATGAAACTATTAACTCTAGAAGACTATCAAAAGGCAGGTGAAACATTCTGGCCTAAGTATTGGTACGTNGCCAAAGAGCTTGGTGAAGATGCAAAACCTGAAGAGATTATCAAAGTTATGGAAGCAGTTGGTGCTGTTGCANTGAAACTNGCACTGGAAGAAAAAGANGGACCATTTGGTTTCAATAAAAAAAAGGGTGAAGATGGGGAGGAAGAATAATGGATGTGTTCAGTGTTGATGAAGCTCAAAAGAATTGGGACAAATTGATTGAGAGAGTTGAAAAAGGAGAACATATTGGTATTGTAAGAGAAGATGGTAAAGCAGCAGTGATGATGCCCGCAGATGATGACCTCATACGAATATACAGGGATGCAAACAATGAGGCACAATAATTCATCTACGGGACTATCGCATATTGGTTAATGCCCACTGCTTATAACGGTGTGAACTGGGTTCAATTCCCAGTAGTCCTATCTGCTTCCTTAGCAATCTGGTGAATGCAGCAAACTCATAATTTGCCTAAGGTGAGTTCGATCCTCACAGGAAGCATAAGACGGGGAATGAGCTCGCCCGCGACGGTGCTAACCACACTGTGATCTAGAGAGTTGGTCACTTTCTTCTTGCTCCATTACAAACTGTCAGTATGTTAGGGTTTCAAAAATGCCCCATAGCAAGCATACTGATAAGTGTAATGCCATGCGAGTATGGCGGAATCGGTAGACGCACCAGACTTAAAATCTGTTGACTTTAAGGTCGTGGGAGTTCAAGTCTCCCTACTCGCATTTCTATATAAACTGACAAGCATTTTAAAAATGAAAATTTTTCTGGACACGGCAGACACAGAACTGATTCAAAAATATAATGAGACTGGTTTGATTGATGGTATCACAACAAACCCAACTCTTATTATGAAAAGTGGTAGAGATCCTGAGGATGTCTACCAAGAAATTAAAGACATGGGCATTAGGGACATCAGCATGGAAGTTGTTGGTAGTGCTGATGAGATGATTGAAGAGGGAGTTCGTTTATTTGAGAAGTTTGGTTTCTGCTCAACCATCAAAGTTCCCATGACTCGTGATGGACTTATGGCATGTAGTAAACTGACTGATGAGGGTATTCGTGTTAATGTGACTCTCATCTTTGCTGCTGCACAGGCAATCCTTGCTGCTCGTGCAGGTGCATACTATGTTTCTCCTTTTGTGGGTAGACTTGATGATCAATCTGTCGCAGGTTTGGAGGTTGTAAGATCTATTTCTGAACTCTATCGCATTCAAGGTGCTCCCACTCAAGTTCTTTCTGCATCTATTCGTAGTGTTCAACGTGCCGTGAGGTCTTGGTATAATGGTGCCAATGTTGTAACCATGCCACCCAGTGTATTTGAACAGATGTATGACCACATTTTGACCGACAAAGGTCTTGAAATTTTTGATCGTGATTGTGAAACAATAAAATCTAATATTGGTTAATAAATAAACGTAAGACGCAAGTTCTTATGCCACTCTACAATTCTTTTCAAGCCTATGTCTTTAACCTCCACACATCAAAATCTTCAGAAGCAAAAAGATTATGGAGGCAACAGATAAAGGAAGAATGGGATTGGGAGTGTGCTTATTGTGGGTCCACACATCAACTTACAATAGACCACATTGTTCCGAGAGCAAAAGGAGGCACAGACTTTACTAAAAATTGTCTATGTGCCTGTCATCATTGCAATCAAGATAAAAGTCATACTCCTATGGAAGATTGGTATCTTTCACAGGAGTTTTTTGATGCTGAAAGATATGAGAGGATTAAAAACTGGATGAAACCAGAGGATCCTATCAGTCTCTATCGCTATGGTTCAAGAACAAATAAGGTCTCTTGAATTTTTTATAAATAAATCAGGCAGTAAATACTGCTATCTATGGTAAATACCGAATATTCGAATGGCAACACCTATTAGGATTAAGAGGTCAGCTGTTGCTGGCAAAAAACCACAGACTGGTGATTTACAGTTAGGTGAATTAGCTGTAAACTTTAATGATGGTAAAGTATTCCTTAAACAAGATACGAGTGGCGTTGGTGTTGGCACGAGAATTGTAGAAGTTGGAGCAGGAACTACAACTTTTGCCGGTAAGACTTTATTCGTTACTGAGAATGGTAATGATGATAATGATGGATTAAATGAGGGCAATGCAAAAGCAACAATTAAGTCTGCTGTTGCCTCTGCTTCTGAAGGAGACACTGTTAAAGTATTTCCAGGAACATATGTAGAAAATAATCCAATTAATTTACCAGATAATGTATCTGTTGAGGGAACAGAACTTCGTCGCTGTATTGTAACACCACAAAACGGCGGCGAAGATTTATTTTATGTTAGTCAAGGATGCCACCTGACAGACTTAAGTTTTGTTGGAACTGCTGCAACTAATAATTCAGCAGTTGTTTCATATAGACCACTTGTAGGAGTGGCATCTGATAGATTCTTTGATGGTGCCAGACTCATCCGNCAGAACATTGATTTCATTGCGGATGAAACTATTGGTTATATTGAAAGCACTGACTATCAAAATCCTGCAATCAGCGTAGATAATGCTGCATTCAGAACTAATATCAAGCATGCAATGCGTTCTGTCTGTCATGATATTACGAGAGGTGGAAACTCCAAGTGTATCGGTGCAGGTCAATCATACTTCACTGGTGATGATTTAACTTCTGGAATCGGTGCTACACACATTGCTGCTCTGGACTACTCGGTTGGTATTGCCAGATCATGTATCAATAATATTGGTTTTTCAAAAACAAGTGGTGGCAACTATCAAACAAGCTATACTCAGGTTAAGGACTTAAGTATTCAACCTGATGGTGGATCATTTGATATTGGCAATTGTGCTAATGTTCTTTCGGCAGTAACAACTTGTGTTGGTATTGTAACTGGTATTATTCAGAATGGTATTAATGGAGTTGCAGCAGCCACAGGATTCACCACGAACTTCCCAGGAAATGACGGAGCTTCTCCTAACTCTGGTATAACTGATTCATCACAGAGTCCATTGCAAGGAACTGGCATCATAACCAAAGGTCCTTATATTAGAAACTGCACCAACTTTATTCCTGATAGTATTGGAGCAAGAATTGATGGATTCAATGCTGATGAAGGAGATAAGATAAACAGAATTGGTGTTCAGGGTTCATTCAACGTAGACTCTTACACACAATATAATCAGGGCGGCATCGGAGTTTCTGTAAGTAACGGTGCTTATTGTCAATTAGTTTCACTCTTCACCATTTGTAATGACATTGCAGTCTCTGCTACTGGTGGTGGTCAATGTGACCTTACAAACTCTAATTCCTCTTTCGGTAGAGAGGGTCTTATTGGAATCGGAAGAGGTGATGAAACTACTAAGAACACTGACCGTTACACAGGAATCGTTACTTCAACTGCCGCAGTAAGTCAGAGTCAGATTGTCGTTAGTGGTGTTGGAAGCAACAGACCATATGATGGACAGGCAATTTTCTTTGATAAGAAATATAATGTAGTCAGAAAGATTGACATNACGAATGGTGGTTCTGGATATACTTCCGCACCAACAGTANCAGTTGCTGCTCCCACAGGACCTGGTGTTGCCGTTCGTGCAACTGCAACTGCGACTATTGAAAATGGTGTTGTTACTGCGGTCACCATGACAAGTCAGGGATCGCAGTATGAAGTTGTTCCGGCAGTTACTTTTTCTGGTGGCGGTGGTTCAGATGCTGCTGCAACGGCAGTTCTTGATCCAATTTATTATGAGGTTAATTCGGCAACAGAACCATCTGCTGGTATCTCAACCATTACTTTGGTTCAGAATCTAAATAATGAAGTTGGAGTTGGATCAACAGCATTCTTTGCTAGACAAAGTTTGCAAATCGTAAGTTCACATTCATTCGAATATGTTGGTGCAGGAAACACTATCGAGTTAGCATATCCATCGAGAGGTGGAATCGTTATTCAAGATAATGAAGTAATTGAACTTGACGGTGCAAGAGTTGTTTATACGAGCACCGACCAAGCTGGTAACTTCAGAATTGGTGATGGTGTTCAAATCAATCAGTCAACTGGACAAATATCCGGAGACATTTATGTTAAGAGTTTATTCACACAAGTAACACCATTCATTCTTGCATTAGGAGGAGATTAATCAAATGGCAGTCGCAGCAGCAGCAGTAAACCAGTTTCAGACAATCACACATGTTGTTGGTATCAATACTGTTGGAATTTACACAGCACCAACTGGATATACAGGTGTTGTTCTTTTAGCACAGGTGACAAACACTGACTCAGTAACTAAGACTGTCAGTTTTGGTCATCGNAGAAGTGGAACTGATACGGAGATTGTTAAGAACTTGGCAATTCCNGCAAGTGACACTGCCAATCTTCTTCCAGGAAAGTTGGTNGTAGAAACTGGTGATACATTAACCATGGTCGGTAGCACTACNGCAACTTTGAAAGTTATTACTAGTGTTCTGGAAACATCAAATCTCTAATATTTTAAATAGGTAAAATGGCAGCACCAATTCGTTTTCTTAGCGGCAGACAACAGCAGCAAAAAATTGGTATAGAGGGAAGTACCGAGGACAAAAAGGTATTAGAGGTAGTTGGCCGCACTGGTATTGGCACAACTTCCTTTGAACCTTCCAAGATTCTTGATGTTCGTGGTGATGCAATTGTAGAAGGAACTGCCACGGTAGGAAAACTTGAGATCACCGGAACTGGTGATGTTCCTGCTAGCCTTACTGTAGAAACTGCAAATGTTACTGGTGTATCTACATTCGGTGGTGCTGTCGATGTAAATGCCGGACTGGATGTTGATGGACAGGCAGATTTAGATGAGGTTGTCGTTGCTGGTGTTGCAACCTTCAGTAATGCTGTAGATATTAATAGCACTCTCGATGTAGATGGAGATACTCAATTAGATGACCTGACTGTTGCTGGTGTTGCCACATTCAGTTCTGCTATCAATGCGACAGATATAATTAAGGGATATGAATATACTGCTGCTCCTTTTGGAAGCACGGTCACACTTGCGGTCACTGTTGCAAGTAAGGATTCTACTCACAGATATAATGGAACAGGAAGTAGCAATGCCTATGTAATTGATGGAATTCAATCTCCATTCTTAACATTAACACCCGGAAGAACATATAGATTTACGAATGACAATACCGGAAGTCATCCTTTCAGATTCTATCTTGAAGCAGATAAGACAACTCAATATGATACAAATGTCAATTTTCAAGACACATATACTGAAATAACAATAACTGATGAAACTCCAACAGTTCTTCATTATCAATGTAGTAGCCACCCGTTCATGGGTAATGCTATTCAAACGAATGCGAATGTTGTTAATACAAACTATCCGGCAACAATTAGAAGCACCTTAAATGTTACTGGTGTTTCGACTTTCCCACAACTCGATGTCAGCACTGGCGGACTCGATGTAGATGGACTCACTAATTTAGATGAAGTTGTTGTTGCTGGTGTATCTACTTTCACAGGAAACATCGTTGCTGTTTCGGCAGAATTCAGTGGTAATGTAACAATTGCCGGAACTTTAACTGCAGAAGATAAAACTAATATAGATTCACTTGGAATTGTAACTGCAAGAACAGGAGTCAGAGTCGATGCTGGAGGTTTAATTGTAACTTCCGGTGTATCAACATTTACTGATTCTGTAGATATTGATAATGGTGTTGGTGTAGTTGGTGGATTAACCGCAGATTCTTTAACCATCTCCGGAGTCACCACAGGAATTAATGCTGCTGGTATTTCATCATTTGTTAGAATTGATGTAGATGGTCAAGCAGATTTAGACGAGGTTGTTGTAGCTGGTGTTGCAACATTCCAGGGTGCCGTTAATTTTGATGTTAATAGTGAGATTAACATTGGAACTGGCGTCACTATACTTGGCAATAACTTACATGTAACTGGTATTGTTTCTGCGGCACAATTTATCGGTGATGGTTCTGGTATTACGAATCTTCCTGGTATTAGCACCCAAGGTTCTTCTAATCTTACTGACGTTAATGTTTCCGGAACAACCACGACTGCTCAGTTGAGAGTCAGTGGTATTGGAACCGCAGAAAAATTCTTCGTCAGCACTGGCGGATTTGAAGTTGATGGTCAATCAGATCTTGATGAACTGATTGTTGCCGGTGTATCAACCTTTAATGCTAATACTAATGTTGTTGGAGATCTTTCCGTCACCGGAGATATTGGTGCATCAGGAATCATCACTGCCACAGGAATCAATCTAGTTGCCGGTAGTGGACTTGATGTTGGTGCTATTGGTGTTCTGACCGCACTTTCAGTAGATGTCAGCACTGGTGGTATTGATGTAGATGGACAGGCAACCTTAGATGAAGTTGTAGTTGCTGGTGTTGCTACATTCAGTGCTCTTGCGGATGTTAATAATAGATTAGATGTAGTTGGTGGTGCTAATATTGACCAGGTAAATGTAACTGGTATTGCATCCTTTGCACAACTTGATGTCAGCACTGGTGGTATTGATGTAGATGGGCAGGCAACCTTAGATGAACTGATTGTTGCCGGTGTATCGACCTTCTCTGCCAAGGCAGTATTCAATACCGCATATCCGTCCATCGATGCCGATAATGAAATTCAAGTTGGCACTGCTATTCAGTTAGGTAAAGCAGGTGTCATCACTGCAACAAGTTTTGTAGGTTCAGGTGCAAACTTAACTGGTGTTGGTACTCAAGGCACTGATATACAGGCACGATCAATAGTAATTGCTGGTGTATCCACATTCAATAATACTGTAAGTCTTCCTGATGATACAAGTTTGATATTAGGAGATGATGATGATTTTGAGTTACATCATATTGCTGGTGGTAATAGTTACATTAAAAATAATGCTGCAGCATTAGAGATTCGTTCAGATGCCACTACTATTAATAGTAAGAATAATGCTGTCACTTTCCTAAAAGCCAATGCTAGTGGTCTTATGGCGACTACTGGTATTGTAACTGCTACTCAATTAGATGTCAGCACTGGTGGTCTTGATGTTGATGGACAGACTGATTTAGATGAACTTCAGGTTGCCGGTGTATCAACCTTTAGTAGTGCTGTAGACATTAATGCAGGATTAGATGTAGATGGTCAAACTGATTTAGATGAACTTCAGGTTGCCGGTGTCTCTACATTTAGTGCTAATGTAAATCTTGGTGATAGTAATAAGGCAATTTTCGGTGACGGTGATGATCTACAGATTTATCACGACGGAAGTAATTCAGCAATTCAGAATACAACAGGTTATCTCTATTTGTATGGTGGAACAAATAATATCTACCTCAGAGCCAAGAATGATGAAGATGGAATTGTCATAAAACCAAATGATTCAGTAGAACTCTATCATGACAATTCCAAGAAATTTGAAACCACAGGCACTGGTGCAATTGTTACTGGTGTCCTCACTGCCACATCATTCTCTGGTGATGGTTCTGCACTGACTGGTATTGCCGCAACGGATCATGTATCCACATTTGACCTAGTTGTTGCCGGTGTTTCTACATTCAATGAGGATATTCAGTTAAGAGCTGGCAAAGACCTACTTTTATTTGATTCTAATGAGCAAAGTACGGGTAGGATAACTACTGGAGCTGTAGGACAAGAAGCTCTTTCCATATCTGCCACCAAAGGTAGATTGTCATTAACATGCCAGAGTACCACAGGTGCAAATGCAGGACGAGTAAGAATAACCTCTCATTCTTCTCAATATATTGAGAATGTAGTAGGAAACACCACAAGATTACAAATTAATGGTTCTGGTATTGATGTAACAGGTATCGTAACTGCCACCTCATTCTCTGGTGATGGTTCTGCATTGACTGGTATTGGAACTGCTCATGTATCCACATTTGACCTAGTTGTTGCTGGTGTTTCTACATTCAATGAGGATATTAAGTTAAGAGATGGCAAAGACATATTTTTCTTTGATTCTAGTGAGCAATCTACGGGTAGGATATTTGCTGGGAGCCCTGATGGAATATACATGAGTGCCACCAGAGGCATATTGAATTTCTCGAACCAGAGTACCACAGGTACAAATGCAGGGCAAATAAAATTAAACTGTCATTCTTCTAATTCAATTGAGCAGCAAGTAGGAGGAACCACAAAATTACAAGTTAATGGTTCTGGTATTGATGTAACAGGTATCGTAACTGCCACTCAACTTGATGTAAGCACTGGTGGTCTTGATGTCGATGGAGAAACTCAATTAGATGAACTTGTTGTTGCCGGTATTGCCACATTCCAAACTCATGTTGAACTTGGCGATGATGATGAACTGAGACTTGGAACTGGTGATGACTTACGGATTTATCACGATGGATCAAATTCATACATTCATAATGACACTGGTAATCTAAGAATTGAAATTGATAGTAGTAGTGGCGGTGATATTCAAATTATTAATAACAATACAACAGCAATATCGGATCATAGCTTCAATTATCAAGCTAAGTTCATTGATGGTGGAGCAGTAGAACTTTATCATAATACTAATAAGAGATTTGAAACCACTGCCGATGGTGCTGATTTCAGTGGAACAGGTTCAATCAAAGTTCCTGTTGGCACAACGGCACAAAGAAACAGTTCCCCAACTGCAGGTGATTTTAGATACAATAGTACCGAGGGTGCATTCGAAGGATACACCGATTCTTGGGGTTCTATTGGTGGAGCAGGCGGCGCAGAAGAAGTTGATACAAATGTATCAAGCACCAGTGCGGTCGGTGTTGGTTCTTTCGCAACCGCATCTTTCCGTTCTGCCGAGGTCATCGCACAGATTGTTCAAATCGATGAATACCAGGTTGGTAAATACTTAATGATACATGATGGCACAACGGTGACGGTCATTGAACAGACTGCGGTCGCAACTGGAGATGCCATGCTCGGTTCATTCGATGGTGCGATTAATGGTTCTAATGTCGAATTGAGAGTCAACATGGTGAGTTCTGGAATTGCAACGGTCACCACCAAGATATCCACTGTAACCATATAGGTAGTATAATATGCCTTCTATTCGTTCTGGTTTTGGATCAGACTTCGTTCTCAAAAATGAAAATATTGGTATAGGGTCAACAACACCGACTAGTGCTCTTGATGTTGCAGGAGCAATTAAAGGTAACTTTGCAATCACTGGTGTTGCCACACTCACATCCTATGGTGGTTTTGTTGTACAGAATCAGCACATCAATAAGGCATCATCAATTGGTTTTGCAACTGTTGGTCTTCAAACTGGTGCTGGTATAATAACATCAGTTCAATACTATGAAACCGAGACGGGATTCACTGATCTAGGTGGTGTTCATCACGGAGATGATCAAAAATTTAATACTCTCTCTGAAGATCTGATTATCGATGATGGTCAGATCTTAAATATTACCAGTATTGATATGGTTGGAGTTACAACCATCGGTGAGTATGACCCACACTCCCATGAATCATATGTCTGTGCAGGATCACTAGAGCAAGTATCAGTCACTGATCACTTTTCTGTTCCAAGTGGTGGAATTAATGATAGAAAAGACAATCCAATAGAAGGAACCGTAAGATTTAATACTGATCTTAATACACTTGAGTTCTTCAATGGAAATGAGTGGAGACAATTTACTTATAATCAAGGACAAAGTGGTCGCATGTTGGTTGGTGGTGGCAATGCTGGCGGTTCTGTCAAAATCCAATCGCTTAATATAAACACATTTGGAAATTCTGNNNATTTTGGAGACCTTACTGTAGCGCAATCCCAGNTAGGATCTTTTTCATCCGCAACTCGTGGTATATGGGGTGGTGGTACTTATATTAATACGATTGGTTATGTGACCATTCCATCAGCAGGAAATGCAATAGATTTTGGTGACTTATCAACCACAAATAGAGGATATGTGTCAGGATCCTCCTCATCAACTCGTGGATTATGGGGTGGCGGTTATACTACCTCCCCATCANNTGCAACTGTAAATGTAATTGATTACGTTGAGATTGGAACATTAGGAAATGCACTTGATTTTGGTGATATGTTTACAGGTAGATATTCTACCGGTTCTCTCTCAAACGGAGTAAGAGCAGTTTGGGGAGGAGGCATGGGTAATGCGCCAACCTCAAACACAGGAACTCGCAGTGTTATTGATTATGTAATAATTGCATCAAAAGGAGATTCGATTAAGTTTGGTGATCTAACAGCAGCAAGAAGAATGCTTGCTGAATCAGCATGTTCCAATAATATTCGTGGTATTTTTGCTGGTGGTCAGCAACCAGCAATTTTAACTATAATGGATTATATTACTATTGCAACAGATGGAAATGCAGTTTATTTTGGTGATTTAACAGAAGCAAGAACCAGAATTGCCGCAAGTTCAACAAATACTAGAGGTGTTTGGGCGGGAGGTTTTAATCCAAATAATAGTGATGTGATTGATTATGTAACTATTTCATCAACAGGTAATGCACAAGACTTTGGTGATTTGTATTTGGGAACTGGTGGGGCAGGTGCTTGTTCAGACTCACACGGTGGTTTAGGAGGTTTCTAAAATGGCAAATATAAGAAAAGAATTTGGTAATAATATAAAACTTGAGAATGGTAAACTTGGAATCGGAACCGCCACCGCCACCGCACAAGAGAGAGTTGATGTAGTTGGTATTGTCAAGGGAAGAGACCTTAATGTCACTGGAGTATCATCACTAACTGCATATGAAGGATTCCTGAGAGCAGA
>JGI25128J35275_1000551_pt1 | contig 11708 bp, 7 predicted proteins | sample ETNvirenome_2_60_FD_35275 | JGI IMG/M metagenome (IMG submission 35275)
AAGGCATCATTATCTGGTGAGATTATTGTTGGAACTGGTGTCACAGTCACGATTGGTGCTGTGGGTCTTGGAACCACAACAGTTGGTGTTGGAAATACCACTGCAGCAAATGGAAAAACTGCATCAAACCTCGACACCACAGATGTAAACCTTGCAGGTGGTAGTCAAGTAGAGTGTCTGAAAGTCTTCAATACTTTCACACCTCCAAGTGGCGGAACAAATGATAGACCATATAAACCAAAACCAGGTCAATTATATTATAACTATGACTTTAAGACCATTGAGTTCCATGATGGTTATGGTTGGAGACAGGTAGATAATACAACCAGAAGTGGTCGTGGTGTTTTTGGGGGTGGAGAAAATCCCGGCATTTCAAGTCGTATAGACTATCTGAATTTATCATCGGGGGGAAGTGCATTAAATTTTGGTGATCTAACCGATACAAGATTTCAATTAGCAGGAGCATCATCTTCTATTCGTGGATTGTTTGCTGGGGGAGACCCTGGACCATCTAACTCTGATGTAATTGAATATGTAACAATTGCATCTGCAGGAAATGGAATTGATTTTGGAAACTTAATTACTGCTGGAAGACTTTCTGCGGGTGCATCATCATCAACCAGGGCAATTTTTGCTGGTGAGAATAAGACTAATGTTATAACATATGTTGAAATCAATACTACTGGAAATGCTGTAGATTTTGGTGATTTAACAACTGCAAGCGGAGACAAAGGAACAGCAGCGAGTTCTACAACCAGGTTTGTTTATGCATCTGGAAACTCACCAAATCCTCAAATTATTGAANATGGAACAATATCATCAAAGGGCAATACAGTAACATTTGGCGATTTAACTTATGGAGGAACTGGTTTTAGAATGCCTAGAGCAACTTCAAATGGTATTAGAGGAATATTTGCAGGTGGATATCAAACTGCATCACCAAATGCTGGTCTAAAACGGATTTGTTATATTACAATGGCAACCACTGGAAATGCAACGGAGTTTGGTGATTTGACAGGCACAAGACAGAGACAAAACTGCATGAGTTCTCAAACTAAATCAATTCAAGCTGGGGGTCAGTCTGATGCCAGTGGATCTGGTACTGATTTGTTAACCATTGAGGCAATTGACTATGCATCTGGTGGAAATGCAATTGAATTTGGTGATACTAATGGTGTCACTGCAAATGGTGCTGGTTTATCAGACTCTCACGGTGGTCTAGGAGGTTTCTGATGTCCGATAAATATAGGAAAGTGTAGACATAATGCCAAGTATACGAATTGGTTTATCCACACAATTTAATGTTGAGAATGAACAGGTCGGTATCGCGACGACAAATCCGACTGTCACCTTAGAAGTTTTTGGCGTTATTAAAGCATCCGATGTAGCAGGTGCTGGTGGAATATCTACCTTTAAAGAATATCAAGGTTTTCAACAAACTCAACAGAGTGTTACAAATAATATTGTCATTGATAATGGAACGAGTGGTCCTTTCAGTTCTCTATCCGGTGAGATTAAAATCACTGAAGAGACAACAGTATCATCTGGTTCAACAGTAGAAGTAGGAAAGACAAAAACACTGACTGTTACTGATAAGTTTGCTGTTCCTCTTGGAGAAACAAATAATAGAGACGTAGCACCAGAAGCAGGAACAACTAGATTCAATCAAGACTTTGGAACACTTGAGTTCTTTGATGGTGTAAATTGGAAGACGGTAAATTCATATGCCAGATATCATGGTGGTGGTGCTGGTCGTGCGATTTATGGCGGCACTAGTAATAATCCATACTATCAGGTATTGCATTATGTCAATATTCACACCACTGGTAATTCTATAGATTTTGGTAGTTTACTTGTACGAAGGTATGGCACAACAGGTTCTTGTAGTTCTAACACCAGAGCCCTTGTTGCTGGAGGATATACTCCAGGAACACGAGATGAAATAGAGTATTTTACCATGGCATCTGGTGGAACCGCAATTGATTTTGGTGATCTTGCAGCATCAGATTATGCTATGCTGTCATGTTCATCATCAACTCGTGGATTATTTACTGGTTCATATGCAGCAAATCCAAGCGCCCAAATTGACTATGTTGAGATAGCAACTCTTGGTGATGCATTAGATTTTGGTGATATGTCTGGTATAACAAGATATGGTGGTTGCGGTCTTTCTTCACCAACTCGTGGAATTTTTGCTGGAGGTAGAGCTAAAGGTGAAGTGGGTCCATATTCTACCAATGCTGGCACTCATGAAATTGATTTTGTAACCATTGCAGCAAAAGGAAATTCCACAGATTTTGGTGACATGACTTTTAACGGTGGATATTGTGGTGGTATGTCAAACACAACCAGAGGAATAATTGGTGGAGCAAGACAACCAGCAACCGTAAATAATATTGATATGATTACAATTGCATCAACAGGTAATGCGGTTCATTTTGGTGATTTAACTGTTGCGAGAGCAGGATCTCAAACAGGATCAACACAAACTCGTGGAGTTTTCATCGGAGGAAGTCCAACAGCAGATTCAAGAAAAACAATTGATTACATTACTATTTCAAGTTTCGGCAATGCAATTGATTTTGGAGAATCTGGATTTGAAGTTGATATTGGTGCAAGTGTATCAGACTCACACGGTGGACTAGGAGGTTTCTAAGATGGCAAATTTAAGAGTAGATAAGATTACAAGCACAGAAACCTTTGAGAAGACTGGTTCGGTTCAGTTTGATGGTGTTAATGATGGATTGACTGTAACTGATGTTGCTGCTTTTGATTTAGGAACAGGTGATTTTACCATAGAAGGTTGGTATTATCTCGCAAACGCGGGCACGTATGTCAGTTTATTTGATTTCCGTGGTAGTGGTGCAGATGGAGTTTACCCTTCTTTGCTTAGGAACAATACGGGCGATTATATTTACTATTATGTTGATAGTGCTCAAAGAATATCTAATGTATCTATAAATTATAATACTTGGTTTCATGTCGCGGTTTGCAGATCTTCAGGCATAACCAGACTTTTCTTAAATGGAAAAGAAAAAGGATCTTTCCAAGATTCATTTGATTATGTCTCAAGGGACATATTACTTGGTGTTAGTTCAAGTAACAGCAATGATCTTACAGGAAATATTAGCAACTATCGTATTGTAAAAGGTAGAGCACTCTACACATCAAACTTCAAGACTCCAATGAGAGAACTTGAAGTTGTTCCGGGAACTGTTCTCCTTGCTTGTCAATCAAAGACTGATGCATCACTTGAGAAGACTGGTAAGACTATCACAGTCAATGGAAATGCTGTTGCAAATGAACTCACTCCTGGTCTTCTGACACCTGTTGTGAAGGCTGGTGGTGGCAGTGCTATCACTGGGTCTGTTGAGTTTGATGGGACTGGGAATTATTTGAGTATTCCTGATAACACTGATTTTACTTTTGGGACGGGAGATTTTACAATTGAATTTTGGAGATATAGAAGTAGAATTGGAAGCACTGAGAGTTATGTAACAAAATATAATAATACCAATGCTACTCAATCCTTTTGGTTTGGTACCTTATCTAGTGGTAGAGAAGATTTTGCTTGGTATTCTGGGAGTAACGGTTATTCAATAGTATCTGCTAATAATACCGCACAAGTTGGTGAGTGGGGACACCTTGCTGCTGTAAGATATAATGGAGACATTACATTATATCTAAATGGTGTTGCTATCGTATCAGATACAAGTTCAGATGCTGCTGCATCCTTTAATGATGATTCAAATCCACTCATTATTGGTGGAGATAATTATAGTGGTTCTACTTATGATTATCAAGGTTTCATCTCCAACCTCCGTATAGTCAAAGGTACTGCACTTTATACAGGCGACTTTATTCCACCAACCAGAGAACTCAAAAGAGTTCCAGGCACTGTTCTTTTATGTTGTCAAGACTCCAATGATCCAACACAAGAAGTAACAGGAAAAACTATTTCACTTAATGGAATTTACACATATGATACAGTTGTTACTTCTGGTATAACAACAGCACCAACACCATCAAACTTNACACCACAAGTCGGTGATGATAGGAAAGTAACCTTTGAGGGTGTCACCAAAATAAACTCAAATGCTTATTTCTATCTCCCGACTGGTGATACTATAACAAGAGATAGTCGTAGTGGTCGTGGATTGTTTGGTGGTGGTAAAGACCCAAGTGGCAGAACAAATTGTATTGACTACATAAACATTTCATCTGAGGGAAATGGATTAGATTTTGGTGATTTAATTTTAGCAAGAGATCAATTGGCATCCTGTTCATCATCAACTCGTGGTTTATGGGCGGGTGGAGATCCTGGTACAAATGTTATAAATTTTGTAACCATTGCAACAAGAAGTAATGCAGTGGACTTTGGTGATTTGGTTGTGGCAGAGCAGAGTTTCGGCGGAGCAGCAAATCATACTAGGGGTCTTTTCTTTGGTGGCAGTGTTAAAACAATACAATATGTAACTATTGCATCAACAGGTGATGCAATAGATTTTGGTGATTTAGTTCGTAATGAGCACGATCAGAAGGGATGTGGATCTCCAACTAGAGGCATTATAATCATCAAAGATTCCAGTATTGAATTTGTTACTTTCGCATCCACCGGTAATGCAACAGATTTTGGTGATACTACAGGAGATAATTCTGGAACCGCTGCCTGCTCTGATTCAACAAGAGCTATTCGTGGAGGAGGAACTGGTCCCCAGAACGCAATTGAATATATTACCATTGCATCCACTGGTGATGCAAAAGACTTTGGAGATTTAACTCTTGCTAGAAATGCATTACATGCAGTATCAAATTCAGTAAGAGGTGTATTTGGGGGTGGTGATACTCCTTCACCATTTACAAACACTATAGATTATGTAACAATACAGTCCACAGGAAATGCACAAGATTTTGGTGATCTATCAGTACCAAGAGAAAATGGTGCTGGTTGTTCAGACTCTCACGGTGGTCTTGGATAAATAATGAAAGAGGTAGTGTAACATGTCAGCAGAGATTCCGGCAGGTGCAATGAGATTTAACTCCGACTCACAGAAGTTGGAGTATTGGAATGGTTCGGCATGGTTTCAGGTTCATACCGCAACACCTGATCTTGCCAGTTCAGGTGATAGACAACCTGGTGCTCGTGGTATTTTTCAAGGGGGACAAACTCCAACTAATCTTGATATAATAGAATACATAAACATTTCATCTACAGGAGATGCAGTAGACTTTGGTGATAGAACATTAGCAAACCAATACTCAGGTTCCGTCTCCTCCAGCACTCGTGGTGTTACTGGGGGTGGCGACCCTATGACAGACACTATTGATTTTATTACTATTGCATCAACAGGAAATGCAACTGATTTTGGAAACTTGTTCACGGGGAGATATGGACTTGGTGCTACCTCTTCAGCCACTCGCGGTGTTTGGGCTGGTGGTTTTACTCCATCTAAAGTTGACACAATGGACTATGTTACCATTGCGTCAACTGGAAATGCACGAGATTTTGGTAACTTGACTGAAGCAAAAGGATATTTGTCTAGTGGCATAGCAGCATCACCAACTCGTGGATTATTTTCTGGTGGAATAAATCCAAGTAAAGTAAGTAAAATAGAACTTATCACCATAGCAACATTAGGAAATGCACAAAACTTTGGTGATTTAACTGTAGCTACGTCAAGCGCCTCTAGTTGCTCTTCAAGCACTCGTGGTATCATGGGTGGTGGCGAAACTCCAACTATAACAAACACAATAGAATATGTTACCATTGCATCCGGTGGTAATGCAACAAATTTTGGTGATTTATCAGTAACAAGATCAATCGGTACTGCTTGTTCTTCTAGCACTCGCGGCGCCTTTGGTGGTGGTGATACTCCATCTAAATCAGACGTAATAGACTATATTATTATTGCAACTCAAGGGGATGCAGTTGATTTTGGTAATTTAAATACAGCAAGAAAAGGACTTTCTGCTTGCTCTAACGCTCACGGAGGTCTATAATGGGAATATTACGCACCGATAAAATTTCTGGGTTAGAAACACCCACAGCAGTCACAGGGTCTGTGAATTTTCCTGGATCAGATGATTATATAACAGCACCAGCAAATACCCCAGAACTTTTACTTGGTGACGCTGATTTTACAATAGAGGGATGGTTTTATAAGACAGGCACAGGACAGCAAGACGCATTTGGATTATATGAAACTGCAAATAACAGAAGAAGTTATTTGCTAACTACAGATGATAGCTCCACTATATTCTACTATAATTACACTGGTTCATCGGGCACTAGTGTCTCTACAGGATTTACACTTCCACTTAACAAATGGGCTCACGTTGCAATTACAAGAGATGGAACAACTTTAAAAATATATGTTGATGGAAAACTAAGTGGAACCACCACTGGACTTACTTCAGGTGCATATGCGAATACAGATGACCAATTTATGATTGGTTCTTCAGATTACTCTAATGCGAATAGTTCAGAATGGACTGGACATATTTCAAATCTTCGTATTGTCAAAGGATATGTTCTATATGATGGAGATTTTACTGCCCCAGATCATGCACTAGAAGTTGTTCCAGGAACTGTATTGCTTGCATGCAATAATCCAGACTCTGTTACTGCAGTAGAGAGTGCCTTAATTGGCAAGGGATTGACTCTCACAGCAGTTAATGATGTAGCAATATCATCAATAAATCCAGGGCTCACCAGAGACTTCACATCTGGCACAGAGTTCAATGGTGTCACAACATTTGATACACAAGGATATTTTGTTCCACCATCAGGCACGACAACTCAAAGAGGTAGAGGTCATGCAGTATTTGGTGGTGGTGAGAATCCCAGTAACGTGAATGTCATTTATTCCATAAACATTTCAAGTAGCGGAATTGCAGAAAATTTTGGTGATTTAACTATTGCACGAAAAGAGTTAGGTGGATGTGCATCATCAACTCGCGGAGTATTTGCCGGTGGATCTAGCACTGGAGAATCTCCGGCACCACCGTTTAGTAGATCCAATGTAATAGATTACGTTACACTTGCAACAGAAGGAAATGCAGCAGATTTTGGAGACCTAACTGGCCTTCATGATATGTTGCATTGTGGATTATCAAATAGCACTAGAGGTATATGGGCAGGCGGTGAAATGCCTTCAGCTCCAAGTGGAAGCAATGTTATTCAATATGTCACCATTGCAGCTCTTGGAAACGCACAAGACTTTGGTGATTTGATTAGGGGTACAGATGAGAGTACGGGATGTGCATCACCAACTCGTGGTATTATCTTTGGAAATGGACTCGGAGAAATTCAATATATAACCATTTCAACACTAGGAAACGCAATAGATTTTGGTGATCATAATACCAATAGTTTAGGAGCATCATGTTCCGATTCAACAAGGGGAATGATTGGTGGAGGAACTAGCCTGACCACCGGTGGCACAATTAATACAATTGATTATGTAACTATCACAACTTTAGGTAATGTTCAAGATTTTGGAGACTTAACTGTTGCTAGAAAGGAATTAGCAGCAGTATCCAATTCAATAAGAGGCGTATTTGGTGGTGGGCATGAGTCAGGTAACACGATTGATTATGTAATAATACAGACCACAGGAAATGCTCAAGATTTTGGTGATCTTCCCATATCAGGAAACTCACAGGAACAGGGATCTGCTTCAGACTCTCATGGTGGCATCTCATAAATATGTTAGAGGTATAAAGATATGAGTCTCCCCCCATCAGGCGAAATCCCACAAGGTGCAATCAGATTTAATACTGACTCCCAGAGNTTAGAGTTTTATGCTCAGGGAGAATGGTGGGTGATGTCTACTGATACTCCTAATCTTGGAAGGAGTGTTGATACAACTCCTGGTCCTCGTGGTATTTTTCCTGGTGGAATAACTCCAAGCGCCAAAAATGAAATAGATTATATCAATATTTCCTCTCTTGGTGATGCAATAGATTTTGGAAATTTGACTGAATCGAGAGGTGGTGGTGGTGGTGCTGGAGATAGATCTCGTGGACTTTTGATGGGGGGATATAGTGTACCTGGTTATACCGACACTATAGATTTTTGGACTTTTGCATCAACAGGAGATGCAACAGATTTTGGTAATTTGTCAACCGCAGGTAGAGGATTTTGTCAGGCAACTTCAAATTCTACTCGTGCCATCAATGGTGGCGGTTGGAGTCCTACAAGTGATGTAATGGATTATGTCACCATACAATCAACAGGTAATGCAGTTGATTTTGGAAATTTGTCTGTAGCGAGAGAAGTTGATGTTGCAGCTGGATCATCAACTCGTGGCATATGGGCTGGAGGATTATCTCCAGGAAGTCCTTATACTTATCATAATGTAATAGAATATGTAACCATTGCAACTCTTGGTAATGCACAAGACTTTGGTGATCTAGCAACAGCAAGTTGGGGAGGATCTGGATCTGGAAATGCCACCAGAATGATAATATTTGGTGGACAAGCAGTTTCATCACCTGCCTCATATGACGGAACTATAAGTTCAATTACTATTGCATCTGGAGGAAATGCAGTAAGATTTGGCGAACCAATTGATACTACTTCGCAAGGTCGAGGAGGATGTTCATCACCAACTCGTTCACTTTCTGGAGGTGGCGACAGTCCCACTACTGACGTTATTGAATATGTTGAAATTGCAACGGAAGGTAATTCAGTTGATTTTGGAGATTTGACAGTGGCAAGACACTATCCATCAGGATGTTCTAATGCACACGGAGGTTTATAAGTCATGGCAAAACTAAGAGTCAATAAGATTGCAGCAGTTGGAGTATCCACCGAGACCACAGGGTCAGTATTTTTTGATGGAAGTGGAGATCACTTAGCATTTACTGATAGCACAGATTATGATCTTGGTATCTCGAATGAAGCATTTTCATTAGAATTTTGGTTCTATAAATTATCTGCTGCTGACACTTTCGCACAATTAGGATTGACTCGTGGTGGTGGAACTGCAGGATGGAATGGCACTGATGGTCATTCTTATCTTGCTTTCCAAAACACTGACAATAAAATATACTGGCAGTGGTGGGACGGAAGTGCTCAACGAGAAATAGTAAGCACAGAAACACCTGCTATCAACACCTGGCACCATCTCGCCATTCAATATGATGGGACAACAACAAGAGGTTATTTAAATGGAATAGAATTTGATTCAGCAACACAAGGATATGCAAAACCAAGTTCATCTAATATAACGAGAATAGGTCAAGACGCATCTGGATCAACTAACTGTCATGCTTACATATCAAATTTACGAGTCTGTAAAGGTCATCAAGTTTATAATTCAAATTTTACACCACCAACCGAAGAATTAGACGTTCATAGTGAATCTATTCTTCTTGTTTGTCATGATGGAGAGAATATTTTTGCAGATAAAACTGGAAGACATACTGGTGAGATTTCAGCAATTGGTGATCGTCTAAGTTCTCCAACACCCACAGCAACTGATAGTCCCATTGGTATTACAACATTCAATCCAGGACTTACAAGAAGTGTTGATGCAACTGCTGGTCCAACATTCGAAGGTGGAGTAGGATATAACTCACAGAACTGGTTGACACTACCAAAGGGAACGACAGAACAAAGAGGTAATGATCGTGGAGTATTTGGCGGTGGCGAAAATCCAAGTGCTAACAATGTAATTCAATTTGTTAACATGTCATCACAAGGCACTTCACAAGATTTTGGTGATTTGGTGAGGACGCAGATGGACATGGGTGCAACTGGAAGTCGAACTCGTGGTCTCTTTGCAGGTGGAGATGAAACTACTGCTCCACTAGTTGAAGAAAATACAATTCAATTTATAACCATTAGCACACAGGGAAATGCATCGGATTATGGTGATTTGACAGGAAGGAGAAAAAATATTATGGGAGGAGGGACGAGCACCAGAGGTGTATTTGGTGGTGGAACCAATGGAAGTGATCATCAAAATAATATAGATTATGTAACCATTGCAACATTAGGGAATGCACAGGATTTTGGTGATTTAGATAAAAAACCTGGTGAACGAGGTGCAAGTCAAGTAACCGGATCTCCAACTCGTGGAATTTTTTATATAAAAGATAATTCCATTAACTATATCACATGGGCAACTCTTGGAAACGCACTTGATTTTGGCGACACTGACAATAACTCTGGAGGAGCTGGTGCAGTTGGTGACACGACCAGATCTTGTATGCACGGAACCACAGTTAGTTATAATAATTCTATCGAATACATAACAATATCAACACTTGGAAATGGACAAGATTTTGGTGATCTGATAGTGGCAATGCGATATCAATACGGAGCTTCAAATCCAACCAGAGGTGTGATGGCAGGACAAGCGGATCCTGCTATTAATAATATTAATTTTATAACGATACAAACAACTGGTAATGCACAGGACTTTGGAGATCTCAATACGGGTCAATCAAGAGGAATAGGTCTTTCAGGTTGTCATGGTGGCATCTCATAAATATGCATAGAGGTATAGAAGCATGAGTAATCTCCCCCCATCAGAAATCCCAAGAGGCGCAATACGATTTAATACTGATAGTAATAAACCAGAACTCTGGGATGGATCACAGTGGGCAGAGTTTCAGTTAAGCACACCTAATCTTGGAACGAGTGCTGATAGACAACCTGGTGCTCGTGGATTATTTGCTGGTGGACAAGCACCAGACTCCACTAAAACTGATGCAATTGTATACATAAACATATCTTCTACCGGTGATGCAATTGATTTTGGCGACTTAACTATAGGAAGAGATCATTTAGGTGCCACCTCATCTAGCACTCGTGGAATTTTTGCGAGTGGATGGGAACAAACTCCTTCTGCAGCTGCCGATAACAGAATTGATTTTGTTACGATTTCATCAACTGGTGATGCAATAGATTTTGGTGACTTGTCGCAATCTACAGGTAGAGAAGGTCACGGCACATTTCCAAGCAATTCAACTAGAGGAATTCTTAATCCTGGGGGTTATGTGAGTGGTGGCAGTGTTAATAACGTTATGTATTATATTACCATGGCATCAACTGGTAATGCACTAGACTTTGGTGATACCTCAATTGTTAGAGCAAGTGCTAGTGGAATGTCATCACCGACACGAGGACTCTTGTGTGGTGGTTATGCAGGTCCCGNANCTGATAGATTTACAAGANTTGATCAGTTTACTATTGCAACAACAGGAAATGCNCAANACTTTGGTGATTTATTCACTGGAGCTTATTATCATGGAACATCTTGGAACGCTACTCGTGGTGTAGTTGTTGGGGGACTCGACAGCGGCGGCAGCAAAATAAATGATATGCAAGTAATTTTTATTGCAACATCTGGCAATTCAGTTAAGTGGGGAGATTTAAATTATACAAATAATGTAGCAGGATGTTCAGGATCACCCACAAGAGGAGTTGTTTCTGGTGGTCATCCAAATTCATCTAACATCAGTTATTTTAGTTTAATAACAGAAGGAAATGCAGTTGATTTTGGTGACTTGACTGCTGCTACAAGAAATAATACTGGTTGTTCCAATGCACACGGAGGGTTGTAAAAACCGACTTCATATAGTATACTAAATATGGTAGTTATTAAACACTATATTTGACCTGATATGACTGAACAAAGTTCTGCTATTACTTCGGTAGATTTGACTCCAGGATCAGAGATTTCTGTCACAACGCT
>JGI25128J35275_1000553_pt1 | contig 11695 bp, 9 predicted proteins | sample ETNvirenome_2_60_FD_35275 | JGI IMG/M metagenome (IMG submission 35275)
TTACAAAAAGCGATGGCACGACTGTGACCTTTACATCAGAAACAGCCGGCAGCTCAGACCCGTCATCATCCTTGGGGTTCCGGCCAAATACAAACAATAACACCACGGCTGACAATATTTTTACCGCAATCAATGCACACGCTGATTTTACTGTAGCCAACCCGGCGGCTGCTGTTGTCACGATTGAAGAGACAAACCCAACACCTACCGGGTTTCTATCTGTGGTTAGCTCAGACACCACGAGGCTGGCCACCACAGACCAGACCCATGCGTTGGTTGAGAGCGTGGCAACGATACCTGGTGATATTAATGAGGACGATACCTATTTGATTGTGCAACGGACAATCGACGGATCGACAAAAAGATATGTTGAGTATTTTAGTAGCTTTGATTTTGGTGATGATGTTGAGGATGCGTTCTTTATCGATAGTGGCCTGACATACTCAGGCGCATCAGCTACGAGCATTTCGGGTCTTGATCACTTAGAAGGCGAGGTCGTGTCAATCCTGGCGAACGGCGCCACGCATCCAAATAAAACCGTCAGCTCTGGTGCAATAACCTTAGACTTTGCTGTAACTAAAGCACATATCGGATTGAATTATAACTCAACATTGCAGACTATGCGGATTGAGGCTGGTGGCACGGAAGGCACAGCCCAAGGTAAAATCAAGCGCATCCATGAGGTTGTGCTGAGATTGTTTCGCACAGTCGGCGTCACGGTGGGCAGCTCAGAAACTGAGCTTGATCGCATACCATTCAGATCATCCGCTCAGGCAATGAGTACAGCTATACCGCTATTCACGGGTGATAAAGAGATTGAGTTTAGAGGTGGGTTTGATACAGATGGTTTTGTGGTCGTTCAGCAGAACCAGCCGTTGCCATTAACCATAATCGGCATCTTCCCACGGCTAATAACATTTGATCAGTGAGGATTTTAGATTACGAAGAAGCTCATCTGCATGAGCTGATGGATGGCGACCTCAACGATGGCGCAATCAAAAACATAGGGTATATGAGATCCTACGCGGAATCATTACAGCAACCGGGCTGGTCATATACGCTTATAGAAAACGGCTACATATTGTGTTGTTGCGGTATCGTTGATATGTGGCCGGGGGTCGGCGAAGCGTGGTTTGTTGCATCGAGCAAGATCCATGACAACGTCCGGCCGTTTATACGTTTTGCCAAGACAGACGTGATGGACGTGGTCGTAGAGCAAAACAAACTATGGCGGGTGCAGGGCGTATGCAAGGCAGACTGGCCAGCAGCCAGGCGCTTTGCTCGGCTTATGGGATTTGAAGAAGAGGGGCTGATGCGTAAGTACGGCCCGGAGCAAGCAGACTACATTAGAATAGCAAGGGTTGTTTAAATGGCATTTTTGTTTGAATATCAGGCTGGTCAGCAAAAACAGGCTGCTTTCAATTACAATTCCGACATCAATGAGCGCAATGCCCTAGCCTTTGAGCAACAGGCTGAGCAAGCAGAATTTATTAATGAAATAGAAATTACTGAGTTCCGTGAGCAATACGCAGATTTGCGCGATGCTCAGGCGCAAGCGTTCCGTTATAATGGATGGATTGCTGAGGAAGGTACGCCCCTCAAAGTAGCACTAGCCAGCGCTCAAGAGGCTGATGAGGAGATTGCAAACCGGCGGTACAATGCCGCTGTCAGCGCGCAGGAAATAAGAGAGCAAGGTGTCCAAGAGCGTATGCAGAGCCAGCTTAATCGTATGTATGGCAAGGCGGCGGCCACCGAGGGCAAGGCTAGAGCTGCCGCAAGTCTTTTGCAAACAGCTTCATCATTTGCGAGTGCATAAATGAAAGTACCAACCTACACAAAACAAACTGGGCTGACTAGTAAAACAGGCGCAACCGCGTTTTCAGTAAGAGCAAACCCCGGCGCCTTGTCTGCCGGTCTGTCCGGTCTGGCGACGCTAGCTAATGCTGCCGAAAACTATATGGTCAATGAGGTAAAAGAGCGCCGCCAAAACGAGCTGACGCAAAAAGAAAATGAATACAAACTAAAACTGCAAGAGCTACAGGTAGAGATGTCACAGACAGATCCAACCATTGTAATGCAGGGTGACAAAAAAAATGGCATTTTAAGTTACGATGAACGTGCCAGAGAAATAAGAAATAACTTAGGTCTTGAAATAGATAGCAAAATTGTCCGAAAGCGTTTCAATGCGTCAGCAACTCAAGAGGCGTTTGCGGAGCGAATCTCTGTGATGCAGGATGCCAGAAACAGAGAGATAGACAAAAACAAAGCAACTAAATTACAAGCAGCGGAGCTGTTATTTAGAGATGTCACACAGGGAAGCGGTAACAAAAAAACCAATGCACTAGCTAAATTATTTGGTGGGTCAATGCCTACGGGGCCAGGCGGCATGGACACAGAACAAGTTACAGGCATTTTTGATGAGATGGCATCACGGGGGCTCATAACCAATACCTCAGCTGTGCAGTACACACAAAAATACAAGCAGAGAATAGACAAGTCTGATTCAAGAAACAGATTGATACAGGCTGATAAATCTGGCGATCCAGCTCAGGCCGCCCAGCTTATACAAGATTTGGGAAACCCGGCCAACTTTGCAAACATGACGCAAGAAGATCGAGACACAGCTTTAAAACAGGCAGTGGACATGGAGCAAGCGTTACGCAAAAGGCAACTGTCTCAATTAGAAAAACAAGAGCGATTGGATAAGAAAGCACAAAAAAAGCGTCACGACACTACATCACGCACTATGCTTTCAAAAATACAAAAATTTAGAGCCGACCCAACAGAAGCAAACAGAGCCGCAATTCCAACTTTAGTGGATATTGCAGATGCGTTAGTAGCCGATCAAATTGATGACACACAAGCGAAACTTTTGACCGGCCTGATTAATGATGAGGACGCGGATCAGCGTGATCCAGATTTAATTATGAGCATATTTCAAGGCATAGGTACCGCTCAGGATGCTGACGAGGTTGAAGAACAAACACGCCGTATCACGCCTAATATGGGAACGGGTGGTACAATACCTCTAGACGATGCGCTGAAGCTGCAACGATACGCTGACAGCAAGTTGACAAAAACCAGAGAGAGCGACGATATAAAGTTTTATGCTGATCAGCTTGATGATTTGACCGGGCAGACCGCTTTCCGTCTAGGGAAGCTGGGCGTAGGACGAGACGAGATAGAAAGACAGCTCGATGCGGCTGACACTTATCGGCGCCTTGTTTTAGATCCTGACAAACCTATGAAACCGCGCGATGCCTATCAAATGGTTGGTGAACAATTTGAAAGAGCCAGGAGGGATGAATTAAACTTTTTAGCACCCGCTGCGTTTTTAGAAAGACATTTTGATAACGCAACGCCGGATACTTGGACAATTGAAATGGTAGACAACGCTAGAGCGTCTATAAGAACCAATCAAAATATGTCCCAACTTGAAAAGGCACTTGAGTTTGAAACGCTTGATTTAATCGTCGAAAAAATATCCATAAGAGACGCGGAGCTAGTCCCTGGCGACCCACAAGTCGGTGATGCTCCTGAAGGCAGTTTTTTCCAAAGATTATTTAATCGAAACAGAAACGATAGTTTGCGTGACCGCGAAAGAGACATAAGGAATCCTGAATAGTAATGGATATCATCAAGCCATACATAGACCGCAACACCGGGCGCAAAATGAATGACAGTCCGTACACGCGACATTTGCAAGAGGTGCATCCCATAGAGATTGATGCTGGGTATATTGTAAAAAACAATATCCAGAATGTGCCTATGTCGGATGAACTGCAAGAGGATGAGCTAATCGATGTTGATTCAGATCGCGGTAAAGTCTGGGCAGCCGCGAGCCGGGTTGTGCATGATGCCATGTATGATGGCGTAAATGCGTTGACAGTCAAAGCCCCGGAGAGCGAATCAGACTTTGGACGCTTTGGCGTGGAGTTCTATGGACAGCTTGAGCATAATTTTAGTCAGATGGGCTACAATATAGCCAAGCTGCAAGGCGCTGATGAACGCACCAAGATGGCGCTATATCACTTGCAATCAGAGTACGCCAAGTTGCCCATGTTTAGCTGGAACGGCGCGAAACGCTTTGCCAAAGGTTTATCGACCGATCCCACAACTTACGCCGGTATAGGCACATTAGGTTTGGGATTTCTGGGCAGGGCCGGCGTAAAACAGACCACTAAGCAAGGGTTCAGAGAAATGTTGCGCCGTGGCATCACCAGCCCATACGCCATAGCTGCGTTAGAGGGCGGATCATACAGCGGTCTATATGACTACTTTACACAAGAAATTGGCGTAGAAGCGGGTGTGCGAGATAGTATTGACCCAGCACAAATAGCCACATCCACCGCTGTAGGGGCAGCGGCTGGCCCAGCTGTGGTCGCGGCTGGTGAGGGTATTGTAAGAGGCGCACAAAAAGCGGCGCCGGCAATACGCGATTTGTTTGATGATGCCGGCCAAGCAGCTGATGCGAGGATTGCAGAACGTGCGGCTGATACTGGGGTGACGCTTACTGCTGGAGCTGATCCCACTCCAGCGATTGACGCAGCACTTTCTTATGCAGGAAGAAAAGCTCGCAAGTCAGGTCAGCTAGTAGGCGCACCACCAGAAATCAAATCACAAAGAGCCTTAAATAAATTACGGCGCAATCTTGAGGCGGCAACTGCCGAGGGTGAGCCTGGACGCTTTTGGTATGAGCGCAGTGGCAGGGCCATACTAGATGCACTTGGCGGTAACAAAGATGATGCTGATAAACTAGCTCAAGCAATCGCGATTACGTCATCTGCCACTGGTGTGAAATCAAATTTTGATTTTGCATTGCAAGCGTTTTTGCAACACAAGGCGGGTAAACCTATCAAAACAGGCCGGTTTCCAGCATCTATGAGTAAACGCATACAGAAAGTTTTCGACGGAGAAGATTGGGAAGGACGCAAGACAAATAATTTTTATGTAAATTTGATGCGCGAAATAGACCCAAGCAAGGTGCAAGGCGTCACGACTGATATGTGGATGATGCGAGCGTTTGGATTTAAAAACTCAGACGGCACAGCTTACAGTGGCGCACCAACAGACGCCCAATATACTTTTGTTGAAGAAGAAACAAAACGCATAGCAGATCAGTTAGGATGGGAACCGCAACAAGTGCAAGCGGCTATCTGGGTTGCTGATAAGGCCAGAAGCGAGGGCATAGATGTAAAAGATGCCGCGTTTGATTACTCGGACGCGCTTCTTAATAACAAGGCCCAAATAAGTTGGGAGAGCATACCAGGACGCACCGGCAACCATATGCCAGAAATGTTTGATGCGCCATATGAGGTGCAGCAAGAATATCACGTTGCAGTGTCAAAAGCGTTTCTTGATGAGAACGGTAACGACTTTGTCGCCAAAGAACTTGGCATACCAACGCCCGGTGATTTTGAGGCGCCTGGATATTTTGAAGGCAAAGTCAGCCCCGGCACACAGACTGAGCTCGCCATCCCAAGGGAATATGGCGGCCCTAAGTATGGGTCTGTTGAGCCAGCTGCACTAGAGCTTATGGAAACCTACGCCGCAATCCGTGGTGTTGCTATGAAACAGGACGGTGTTGGGTTTCACCGACCGTTCTATAATCCTAAGAAAGCAGATGCCAACGGCGTTGAGTTACGCATAGGCCGTAAGTTTTCAGAGGGTGAAACCGAGCGGCTTGCTAAAATTTTAGCAGACGCATCAGGTCATGGTGAATATAATCCAATAGCGACACGCGATGGCGTTAGGTTAATTAATTTTGATTATCTAGAGTTTGATAACAAAGAATTTACAAAATTAGTACAAAATGCTATTGATTCTTTAGACTTAGATGACGATCTAACTATCGACCCCGTTCTCTTCAACAGTCAGAACGGATATGTCGGCAACGATTGGAGTGCAAACAAAAATGGCGAAGAGTACCTCAATGCGTTACGCGGAACAGGACGACCCGATTTACAACGGAAAGTTCGTTCTATCCTCTCAAGGCTCCAAACCCGCATCGATGAAATCGACACCGATTTCTCAGAGCGATATGGATTCACCAGAAACACAGACCTCAACCAAGAGTTCCGAGGCCAAACAGTAACCGAAGCAAATATCACGGAGTCTGTAGCCAACGTCTCAGAAATGTAGTAAATATAAATAAAGTGGGCGTCCTGTTGGGGCGCCCTTTTGTGTGAGATCATGCCAATAAAATCAAACATTGCAAACACGCTAGCGCAGGACGCGGTAGCGACCGGCGGTCTGCGTCAACCACTTAGAGGACAAGATGTCCTAGAGACTGATGCAAGCCAGCTGGATCTGAACGCGCTGCCGCCTAGCGAGATTGACGCCATCAGTCCTATGGTTGAGCCTGACACCGATCTGCTACAGTTAGCTAGTACCGGCCCCATAAGCAAGTTTGTTTCTAAAGGCGCTAGCAAAGTCGCTGAGGGTGTGGGCAAAATACTATCTCCGACAGATAACACCTTTAACAAGGCACAACAAAAAATAGAAGAGCTTCAAGTTGATGCAGCTAAAGTAAACAATGTCACCGGTAGGCTTGATGATCAAAGCCCGGAGCCAGCACTTGAACAACCAGCGGCTGATGTTGATGATGAGGGGTTTGGTGCTGGATTTGATCAAGCACAGCAAGAAAACTATCAAGCCTATCAGCGTGGATCAATTATACGAGCCGACGGCGAATCAGCAGAAGCTGTTATGCAGGGCTTGAAGATACCGGCTGAAATATCAGACAAGGGGTTGCTTGATGATTTTAGAGCCGTTGGCTCTGCCGGCGATGCCAAGATACCTGATGAACAAGGAGTTTTGTCGGGCATACAAGCCATCAGCAAAACATATGCTGGGCAGATTGATGACGCAAAAAGAGGCGAAATTACCCTAGAAGCAACAAGGCAGATGGCCGACATTCTTGGTATGGATGAACGCAAACTGGCCAAAACGATTCTTGGCCGGCATCGTGGTGGGGTTATTATTAATCAAGAAGGTGGCGCAGGGCTGGCAGAAACGATGCTGGCATCCCGTGATCTTCTTGTGCGAGAAATGCAGAAGCTGGATGCTTTGGCTAAAGTAGCAGAGACAGGCAACGACACTGATGCCTTGCAGTTCCGGGCGCAGCTTGAGTTAGTTGCGCAGTTACAGGCGCAAGTAAAAGGCGCTCAGACAGAGATTGCTAGAGCGCTTAGTTCATTTCGCGTACCAGCCAGAGGCGGTCAAGCTGCTGAGGGCATGAAGCCAAAAGACCTTACAACTTTATTAGAGGATTTTGGCGGCATTGAAGACGTGCGGAGCATGGCTCAAGCCTACAATCAGCAAGGCGATAACCTGGCGGCTAAGGCAGCAATAACAAGAGTGGGCAGCAAATATAGAAAGTTCAACGATGCGTTTTACGAATCATGGATTAACATTTTATTGTCTAATCCTGTAACGCACATGAAAAATATTATTGGTGCTTTTTTAACAACTTTCGCACACATACCAGAAACATATGGGGCAGCAACAGTTGGCGCTTTAAGACGCGCTCGTGGCGGCAAAGGCGGCGTGTATTACGGTGAGGCCAACGCTCAGATGTTTGGCGCGATGATGGCTCTGCGTGAGGCTTTTGGCGCAGCCGGCAAAGCGTTTAGAACCGGTGAGCGCGTGATGCCTGGCTCAAAGATAGAAGGCGTAGCGGGGCGGCGTCACGCTCAAGCGTTTTCAGCTGAAGGTATGCAAGCGCAAAACTTTGGCACAGCTATAGACATTCTAGGCAATGTGATGACTATGGGTCGGATACCGACTAGGCTGCTTGAATTTGAGGATACATTTTTTAAAGTGGTGGCACACCGCATGAGCTTATATCAAGAGGGGTATCGCTCTGGTATCAGCAAGGGTAAGCGCGGCGACGCCCTATCAACCCATATTGCTGAGTTTGTTTTTGACCCACCTGAGTCTGCTTTGCAACAGGCTGACGCTCACGCAAAATATGTCACACTGCAAACGGATTTGGACAGGGCTGGCAAGACCCTCAAAGGTGTGCGTGACATACCGGGTATACGGTATTTTATTCCGTTTTTGAAAACACCGTATAACGCCTTTAAATATGCGTTTCTTGACAGAGGCCCGATAGGTGCTTTTTATGGTGAGGGGAAGCGCGCTATAGACCGCGCAAAGTTGCCCGGCGCATCTATGGCAGACAAGGCGGCGGGTGATATGGCTATGGCCCGTCTAATTATGGGCAACACAACAGCCGCAATGATGTTTTACCTTACGGCCGAAGGCACAATAACCGGTAGCGGCCCAGCTGATCCAGGTGTACGAGCTGCCTTGAAAGAAACGGGGTGGCAACCCTACAGCATAAAAGTTGGCAATCAATATGTCAGTTACATGGGTGTGGAGCCGTTTACCTCAACTATGATGCTTGGGGCTGACGCGGCTGAAGCTACCATGAGCGGTGTAATGAATGATGATGATGCTGAAATGATTGTTGCTTCAGTTGCGGCGGCTTTTGCCCATCAAGTAACAGACAAAACCTTTATGTCTGGTTTCAGCAATTTAGTATCGACCCTTAACGATCCAACTAGATATGCAGGTCGTACAATGGATAGCTTTGTAGCATCATTGGTGCCGCGAGTTGTGGCGCAGGGAGAAAGGTTAATTGACCCAACTGTGAGAGCCGCGCGCACAAGGGTAGATCAGATACGGGCTCAAATACCTGGATGGAGTTTGACATTGCCGCCCCGACGCAATCTTGCAGGGCAAGCCCAGACATTAGGCGGCGCGGCCGGGCCGGATATTCTAAGCCCATTTTATAGCAGTGTTGTCGGCCCCAACCCATCAGACCCAGATACAAAAAGGGCGGCGCGGGCTTACGATATGTTCCAAGAGTTTGTGGACGTGCGATTTGGGCCAAGCCCACATCCAGACACATTTGATTCAAATGTTGGTCTAACCGGCAAAGAAATAGATAAGTTTCATCAACTGGCCGGCAAGCATACTCTTGATCAATATGAGCGTTTGGCAAAACGACCAGAGTATAAAAGATTTAGAAAACGTGCGGTTGCCGGTGACAGGCTTGCCAAAGAACAGCTGCATCTAATGCTGCGCGGCGCAATACAGGCAGCGCGAGACATCGCGAGAAGAGATTTATTAAAAGACAAAGAGGTGGGCTCAACAATTCGGCAACGACTAGAGGCATCAGCTGAGCTTCAAAGGGAAGAAGCTCAAATGATGATGGGTAACTAAATGACAGTATCAACTACAACAAACCGCGCTAGCTACTCTGGCAACGGCAGCACAGCCGCTTTTGCCTACGGCTTCAAGATATTCGCAGATGCGGATCTAACCGTAATCATCCGATCATCAGCTGGCGTTGAGACAACCAAGACGCTGACCACACATTATACTGTAAGCGGGGCCGGCACGGAGAGTGGAGGTAACGTGACGTTTACTTCCGGCAACATTCCGGCATCTGGCGAAACTGTTGTGATTTTACGTAAGCTCACATTGACCCAAGGCACCGACTACGTTGCCAATGATCCGTTTCCAGCAGAGAGCCATGAGGACGCGCTTGACCGGCTGACAATGATTTCACAGCAACATGATGAAGCAATAGGCCGGGCGTTGAAAGTCTCACAGACCAACGTAATTGCAACGTCTGAATTTACAACGTCGGCTACTGATCGAGCTAACAAGTTGTTGAGTTTTGACGGTAGCGGCGATTTGACGGTTACTGAGGGCAAGATTGATACTGTGACAATATCTGCGTCTGGTTTATCAACTGGGGCTACACCAACAGCAACAGCCACATATACAGCTGCCAGCGGTGCATTAGCATTGGCTTTGGGTATACCAGCTGGTGCAACAGGGGCAACCGGCCCTGCTGGTGGTGGGGTAGCTGATATAGTTGATGATACCACACCGCAACTTGGCGGTGATTTAGATGTGAATGGCAAGGATATTGTCACCACATCTAATGGAGATATTGAGTTAAATCCAAATGGAACTGGCAAGACAGTCCTTAAAGGCAACACAAATCCCGGCACTATGGTGTTTAATTGCGAGAGCAACAGTCACGGTCAAACAGTCAAGGCGCAACCGCACTCTGCCAGTGTCACTAACACACTAACACTACCGCCCGGCGGCGATGGTGAACTGGTTAGCACTGTAGCAACGCAGACACTTACAAATAAAAGTATAGCAGCATCACAGCTAACAGGTGCGTTGCCAGCCATTGATGGGTCTAGTCTTACAGGCATATCTGCTGGTGCAACTGGCGGTGGTTCAGATCAAATTTTCTATGAAAATGGTCAGACTGTTACACAGGACTACACAATTACAAATGGTAAAAATGCTATGTCTGCTGGCCCAATTACTATAAACTCAGGCGTCACTGTAACAGTCGGCTCTGGCGAAACATATACGGTGGTTTAAATGAGTACATTAAAAGCAGATACAATACAAAGCACAGGCGGCGGTGCGGCTACGCTGACTAAGCAGAGTGCGGCGAAAGCATGGTATCATTTAGATAACGATTATTCAGGCACCAACCCAAGTTCGGGACAAACAAACGGTGTAACTGTTCAAGATAGTTTTAACGTCGCCAGTATCACAGATAATGGCACTGGCGATTTTACGATGGCGTGGAGTAACAGTTTTGGAAATGCACTCTATTCTATAACACAGCAGGGGCAATACCGTGATGATGACACTACCTATGAACATGGGTTCCAATGTGGGATTAAAGGTTCGCCAGTAGCAGGGAATTATAATTTCTTATGGAAATATTACAGTGCCAGTTATTATGACCCTTCTAAATGGTGGGCAGTAGCGCACGGAGACTTAGCATGAGTGAGGTAAAAACAAACAAACTTACTGGAGTAAGCGCTGCTAAGACCGTCACTGTTACCGTTGGCGCTACTGCTACACAGTCCCTTGAACAGGGGTCTTTGAAATGCTGGGTATTCGCTGACAATGGGGCGACTGTAGGAGACTCGCTAAACATCTCAAGTGGTGTGGATGATGGAGGAAACGGGCAGTACACTTATAATTTAACTAACGCTTTTAATACTGTCTCATATTCTGTCGTTTTGACGCCCATGTCTTCAGGGGCTGTGTTTGGCATAGTTTGGAGTCACAGTGTAAGTCAATGGCGAACTCGCTGGTATAACACCAGTGGAACATACACAAATACTGATAATGCTTATGTTTTAGCAGGAGATTTAGCATAATGGCACTAGGNAAAATNNNAGCAGATACCCTAGAACACAGCACCTCCGGCTCTGTGGATACGAAGTTTGTTGTTGAGGGTAGCTGTAAATGTTGGGCTGATTCAAATGCGGGTGCAGCGGCAGATGCTTCACTTAATCTTGCAAGCACAACAAATAATGGCACAGGAGATTATACATTCACACTTTCTTCAAGTATGAGTTCAGCAAATTATTCTCACCCTATTGTTCCCGCAGATGCAGACGGAGGTGGAGGTTTAGATATTAGTGTTACATCAAAGGCTTCTGGCTCTATACGAGTCGGCACTATTAGAGATGATAGCACTAAAACAGATAATGCAAATATTTCTGTATCAATGTTTGGAGACTTAGCATAATGGAAACACCAGAATTTCAAGGCACACATTTATTTGACAGACTCTGCTGGGCAAAAGAAAACCTAGAGGGTTATCAGTCAGACTATCGTGTAGTATACGAAGACA
>JGI25128J35275_1000561_pt1 | contig 11570 bp, 4 predicted proteins | sample ETNvirenome_2_60_FD_35275 | JGI IMG/M metagenome (IMG submission 35275)
TAACTGCGACAAGGGACAGATTCATCTACCCAACGATTTTTACTATTTTTGAAAGCGTGTTGAGAACGGCCTTCGGCAATCATAAAGGTAAGTCCACTCCATGTAACTCCAGAACAAGGTCCGGTATTGGTAGCACCTGCTTGAATCTTGGCTTCTACACAACTAACACCATCACCCATGTAAGTTCCATTGGCAGCGGTGCAAACATCTTCGGTAGACATCATAGCAGTTCCGTTTGGTAATTGACAACAACCTTGTGGGGCGGGAGTAGTAGGTGTGCCAGTATTGTTTTGAGTAGTTCCGTTAGGCATCATCACCGGATCGTGTTCACATTTAATTCCTAATGCTGACTGTCCACTGGGGTCTTGAGTGCGGATTTGGTCTAAAGAAGTGGGAACAATAGCAGAAGTATGGATACCTGCCAATGATAATCCAAAACGATAATCATCGCTGTCTCGGGAATCTAAATAAATAGCCCAAACAGGTTTATTACGAATGGCCCTACCTGTGACATCAGATTTAGTTAAGAACCCACCATCTTGTTTTGGGGAGATAACTAATTTTTTACGGGGGAAAAGGAAGGGTCTGCCACCCACTCCTTTAAACTCTTGGAGGTTGGCCGGATCGGTTTGGTCTTTACATTGAGGACATTGGTCCATTTTTCTGCCGGGGGGCAGGACATCCCATTTATTGCCCATGTTAGCACCTTTACCTGTGGTTCCAACACCACACTGCCAATTATTTACAGACATTCCACCACATTGTCGGTTAGTCATATCGTAATCCATTTGATTTCCACAAACCAAACACCGAGAAATAGCGTTGTCAGACCATAAAGAAGGCATACCTGCTAAACCATTATAACTTTGATGTGCAGTGCATATAATTTTAGGATCCATAGTAAAAGCGTGACGCATAGCACTGATAGGATAACGACTGGGTAAAGCATTTTTACCACGAGCAATTTGTTGCATATTCATTTCAGACACATATTCAGGTTTATATTCCCTTGTTGGACCCAAAACCTTGGGTTGTCCTATTACCCACCCCATGTTAGGAAGATAATTTCCAGAACATCCTGCTTCAGTGCAACGATTAGTTCCATTTTTCCCAATGCCGTTATAGATACCGCCAGTTTGAGGTGTTGAAGGATTATTAGAAGGATTCATGTCTACTTCGTTTTCAGTCATAGGGCGACCAAACGGATAACTGGTAGAAGGTGGTGGGAAAAATCTTTCATGGTCGCAAGAATCACAAGTGAAACCATAAGGTCTTTTGAAAGCACCGATTTGGTAACCTACTTCTAAGTTAGGTATGTATTCACAAGCCTCTTCAAAACTATTAATTTGACGATCGTAGGCAGGAGAACTATAAGTTAAACGATAAGCGAAAGGTTTTCCGTGATCTAATTTAGAGGTTTTTCCTTTTGGTTGAATCTGCCAGACATATTTTTGTGATTCTACCATATCTTGGGTTTCAGCCTGTAGATTAGAAACATTCTGTTCTTTAACGAAATGTTTGGCATAACTTTCTTTGCCACAACCACGCTTTTCCACATTAGAAGAACTACAATAGATACAGACTTGACCAGCCGGATTTTTAGTAGCCCATTGTTCACCACAATCTTTGCACACTACATAGGAATTACAACGCACACGAGTCATAACTAAGAAACCAGATTGACCATTCATAGTATTCTTCAATAAATCTACGTTGCCTCGCCATGTTTTCATATTGCCGTAAACTCCGAAGTCTACGAACTCCCAATTATAAATAAAATCACGACGGCCACAGCCACCCATAGAAGGGTCACAAATATAAATGCCTGAATCATAGGATTGGTCGGCATTAACNGGAGAATAACTGGATAAGAACTTACGGATGTTAAAAACAATCCCGGGTTTGTTTTTCATGAAATGACTAACCATTTGTTTTTCATCAGTATCTTGAATAGTGGTAGGATCATTAGGATCTGTTTGGTAGATGCCATTAAATATATCTAACATAATTTGTTGACCTTTGGCTGAAAAGAACGGATAATCTTCGTAAGTTCCCATATTTATCACTCCTTATAGGCTACATGGTTTGGGTAGGCAATATCAGCAATCCACTGTCGGGCAGCATCTTTTCCTATTAGAGTTCCATAGCCATTGGTAGCAGCATTACCAGCAAACTCTTGTGTTAACAACATCCGATACATAAAATTATGGTCACGAGCCGGATGTCCAGCAGGAACATTAGTAGATGGTTGATAAGCACCTACAAACTGATTAGTTATAACTAATCCACAATCTGGACAGAGACTATCAAAATATTGCACAGGATAAAAGGTGCCTTTAATTTTATAAAAGCGTGGTGGGTCAGGATCGGTAGTATCAGTTTTTCCACCATAGTGAACTACTTGTTCTACAACATAATCGCCGGGGGTGAGTGTTCCTAACTTAGTTCCAGAACCACCCATAGGTGATGCAGTAGAATTAGGCCAACAATAAATCTCGTTGGTATTACTATCTTGGTAGGCAGTAATAGTTTTACTTAATCTAACTTTAGCCCACTTGTTAGGATCTAATCCAGAGCCTAAACAAAAACCAATAGGGGGATAAAATTGAGTTCCTAAACCATTTCCTTGCACAGTTTGATACAAAGGTGTGGCAGTAGTGGGTTTTCCAGTAGTGGGGTCCAGACCTTCTAACTCACCGGGTTTGCCACCGGGAGGTGCCCAACGATTATCAACTACTTTACCACGGACACGCAAATCATTATGACGGGTTAAGTGTTCATCACGGTTTTCACCAACTCCACATTGACGAGTTAAAACTTCCCATAATCTACCTTCAGCCATGGCTTTACGATACAAGGCTTCTAAGTTTTTATCAGGCACACGTTTCCAGTTTAAACTGCGAGTAACATTGAAGTTAACTACGATATCAGATAAAACGTTAGACCACATTCCTTGTTGGCTGGGTGAACAGGGATAAGATTTAACTTCTTTTTGCCAATCACATCCTCTGCCGGGGTGTGTGGTTAGATGTCCAATCTCGTGTCCAATAACGAAAGTAGTGCCAGCAATCCGAGCGATATGATTAGCAGGATAACCATGGTAATTAGCAGCGATACATTTTTGCATAAAACTATCACTGAACTCTACATTTTTAGAATCAGTTTTGGCACCTTTAAAAGAATTGCCTAAATAACATTTAACAGATCCGGGGATGCCTGTAGCCTGTTTGAGAAAGGCCCATGCATCGGCAAACTCATCGTTAGCCTGTTGAACAGCGTTGTCTGCCATGATTATAATACTACGTCCACGCTATATAAACTTTATCATTGTAGGCAATCTTTGAACCGAGCGTTAAAGAAGTTACGGTCTTGCAGTGACATATTTCCAGTATCAACTAAACAAGCCTTAGCCTTAATTCGTTGCTTGGTCGGCAAACTCTTAGTTAATTCCTTCATGTAATCATTGAAAGCACCAGCCCATGCGTTGTTATCAACGAAAGATTGGGTGTGATATTGTGAACTTACATCAGCAGGAACAATGTAAACTTGTGTGCCTTGTAACAACTGACCTTTTTCATCACTTTGAGTAGTTCCGATAGCGGAAGAAATACCGGCTGTAAATAACATGGTTACATATTCAGCATCAGTTTCGGAAGGTTGGGCTTCGGCTTGGTCACCGGCTCGTTGAAGTCTAACCCAAAGACGCAGTGTGTCTTCGCCGTGCATACCACGGTTAGCGGCCTGTGGGGTGGTAGTAGGAGCGTGTTTAAGAACGAAACAACCGATAACATCATCTTCAGGGGCATTAGTGGGGTCACGAATGTTTTGTTGAAGTGCACGAGAGGCTTGTTTAATCCAATCTTCTAAAGAAGTTTTTCGCATAGTCATGTTGGCTGCATCACCGAAGTTCTGGAAGACATGACCATCAGTTACATACTGATCGAAAGTCTTTTGGAAATTAGTGAGCACAGTTCCAATTTCTACTCGGCTACCACTGCGAGTGCTACCGACCTGATAGCGACCTATCACTCGCAATCCTTGGTCGGCGTTGTTTACTGCTGTAGCCAAATCAGCACCTAATGGTGAAGCGATGCTACCAGAGTTACCAAGAATCATACCATTCAGTCCTCGGGTTTGTCCACGGTTAATCAAGATACCGTATGGACCCATGCTGTCAAAGTAAGTTCTCCAACCCAGACGGTTAGGTCGTGGGTTAGGGGCGTTGTTAGCATCTCCGAAGAAATCGTTTTGGCGTGGTGCTTGGCGAGTTCCTACAGGTGGAGGAGTAACTGCTTGAGGCATAGGTATAATAGAACCAGTCACACAACCAGACACTTCGTTAATATCGGAGTCAAGGATGGAATCACCAGAGATAGAACGCATCTCGGAATCTAACATCATCAACAATCTGTGGCGGTCATTAGTAAATAAGTTTACATCACGAGCAATAATACCACGAACTGCGTAGTAATCAAAGAGAATTGGTTCTTTGTCACTGCCTGTTGGATCCAAAATTAGATTCTGGAAGTAGGAATACATAGAGTTGTAATCACCTAATTGACTGTAACTACCATCTACGCCTGCATTTTCTACAGTATAACTTCGCTGTGGTTTGTTGGTAGAGCCAGAAGCGTTAGTAGCCATTCTTTCTTCTTCCACAACCATAGTTGCGATATGCCAGTGAACTGGAGTAATTTCACTCAAGGAAGATTCGCTGGAATCTTTAATTTCTTGGTGGAGTGGAAGCAAGACATCTCGCTCGTATTGCCAAACTGATGGCACAGATGCGAGAACATCACGGCAACGTTGGTAAAACAGGTCAAAGTTATCCAAAAGATTTTGTCCTTCTTGGCCAACACCAGTAGTAACACCTTTGTTTTGAATGTATCCACGAACCAATACTTCTCGTAGGAACTCTTGTTCGTTAACATATTTAATAGTGCTTCCGTCCAGACCCTTGTTGTTTCCTTGTAGGTCAAGAGCACCGGCTTTAGCACGACCCAAACGGTGTGCCAGACAGTATGGAACTGCGTCCAGAATATCTTGTCGGCCTACATATTCCTTGCCACGCAAGAAAGAGAAGGCTTGTGCCAATTTAACAATAGAGTTAGTGAAACGGAAACCGAGAACACGAGTAAAGGCTGAAGGAACGTGAGACAAGTCATCAGAAGTTCCGAAATCACCAAAAGATAGAATTGAGTCGGCATCTTCGCTTCCAATCAGGGGTGTTGTGGTGGATTCTCCAGAAGTTTCAGTGTTAGTAGTAATAGAATAATCCAAAAGTGGAGATTCGTGAACGTTACCAATACCAGTAGCGAAACTGTATTCCAATTCATCGCTTCCAGCAGCGATAGAGGTAGGTCGCTTAGCGAAACGCTGAGAGAACAGCATGGAAATCATACCGATATCACGGAGACCGTTGTAAGAAGATCCCGGGGGTGTGAATCCAAGACCACCGACAGTTGTCCACACCTTCATTAAGTCATCAATACGCATAGGTATGAGAGTTTTACGGTTGTTTTGAGTTAATTCTTTAACAATACGAAGTTGTGGTTCACCACTGCCTCCGCCACCGTATTTACCCATTAGTTGGTCATAACGACCACCGAGTCCAACGGAACGGAATAGTAATTCCATGTCAATACGATCGGTAAATGCCAAATCGTTTCCTTTTTGGTGAGGGTTAGTATCCATCCAAGCAACGAATGGTGGTGAGTTAAACACTTTACCACGATATTCTACTTTTCGCTCGGCAATAAGACCCAGAATTGCGTCTTCTACACCAGATTGAGAACGGTTGGCTTCGTTAAAGAACTTAATAGGTTGAGTAACAATTGGTTTTGGCTCGGGTTCAAACACGAAAGTGTTGGTAGTAGCACCAGTAATAGCAGAGGTTTCTTCAACACTCTGGATTTCCAGACCGTAAAGAACTTCGTCAGGTCGCTTATCATAATCTAATTTAGCGACACCGATTTCACCGAGCATTTCCATACCGATAGCATCAATACCACCACGAGAAGTAGCACGAATATCACGCAAGAAGTGACACATCATTTCACGAAGCCAATATCCTTCGTTACGGCCAGCATCAGTGTAAACACCATCAAGTTCGGCAGCAAAGATAAGTTGCTTACGAGCCGGTTCAGGAATACTGCCCATGATTTGACCATAGAAAGAAGAGTTTACTTTAGCGTTGCGAAGAGACATTTCAAACGGTCCATAACTGGGTTTGGAACCTTGCTCAAAGGCAATAAATTGACCTTGGTCATCTAAAATCTTGATAGGTTTAACATAGATTTCTTTTTCAGTTTCTTTGTAGGCTTCTGAAGTAGGATCCCAATTAGGGTGGTCGGCGTAGGAGTTAGTTCCCATATCATTCCAGAGTCCAATGTCAAAATCTTTTGGAACACGAACTTCCCAACAGTTTTGTAGCAGATTACGATAAGTTTCAATAGTAACTTCTCGCTTAGAGTCTACAGGTGGGAACAACATATCTCCACGATGATTGGTGGTTTCTTCTTCTTGGTTACGAAGGAACTTAAAGTTATAAAGATAAGAACCACTGCGTTGTGGTTTGGAATAATTATAATTATTTGAACCATCTACTGGAGGGTGTGACCAAGAAGTAAACCTCCAACTTTCCCAAACACCAGCAGTATCAGCGTAGGACTTTTGGTTGTAGTTAATATCATAATACATACCCTTCTCAAAAATGAGTGGTTGGTAAATGTTATCACTACTGGAGTTACTGCCAAAGAAATTACGGGGGTCGGCAGAACTACCTAAGTTGGTTAAGTATTGTTCACCAGCAGAATAGGTCTTGGAAGTATGATAACCATAAGAGTTAGCCAAAAGAGTAGAAGCACATTCAATAACTGTGGTTTTTCCAGTTCCGGGGATACCAGACAACCGACAGGTAGAGTTCTTCATCAACCATGCTGCAATCAGGGCTTCTAATTGTTTGTAATCGTCAAAACCGAAAACATCATTAAGTTTGAAAATAAGAGTTCGCATCCACTTCAACAAATCAACACGTTGTTGTCGGCGTTCTTTTTCGCCAATCAGTTCTTTAAACTCTTCAAGAGCATTCATAATAGAACCGCCCATGCCATCTGCCTTGTAACGGTTAATAGAATCGTTTTCTAAATTAGTAAATACAGAGTTATCCAAGACTTGTTGAACTTCTACTTCACCGTCAGAGTTAACTGGTAGGTTGAGAATAGAAGTAACATCGGCACCATTTATATCTACTAACTGAATAAAACGAGGTCGTCCATCACGATCATCTAAAATATCTATACGAGCAATATCGCTAAGTGGGGTCATAGTGACGACATCACTAAGTCCACCATCATTCATAGAAGCAATTTTAGCAATTAAGTTAGTGGCTCGGTCACCAATAACGCTTTCCAGATTTTGGAGGAGTAGTTGTTTGCCGTCTAATTGAACCTCACCTTCAGGAACGAAAATAGGTGTAACTACTTCATTAGGGAGTAATCCCATAAGTTCGTCATCATCTAAAACTTCGGAAAGGTAATTGGCTTCCATAGCCTGCTTGATAGCATCTACTTCTACTTCATCAACACCTAAGTTATTCATAGGTTGTGGACTGTCTGGGATTTCAGGAATTACTTCTTCGTTATCATCTAAATCTTCAAAGAAAGATTCATCTTGAGAAAAGTCTTGGATTTCTTCAATCTCTTCCATAAGTTCTTCAACATCGGGTTCAGAAGGAACATCAGTGGAATCTATTTCCATTTCTTCCATGAGGTCATCCATGTCATCCATATCTAAAGGTTGAAGTTCTTCAACTTGTTCTTCATCTTCATCAGCATTAAAGTGTTCTTCGGTCATTATTGTGCCTCCTGTTGGTAGTTAAGATCCAATTCAATAAGAACTGGTTGCCCTGCCCGACGACCAATAATATAGTATTTGCGTCCGATGCGGAAAGCCACAGCACCAGTAGCATTTTGGTCGGTGGCTGATGGATTAGGTAAATTGAAAGAAGGGGCCATACGGTTACTACGACGAATCATCTTTTGAGTTTCATACATAGCAGCAGCATTTCCAGAATGAACTTCAATAGAATCTACTTGTCCCTTGACTTCTTCACCATTACGGTCAAAAGCCATAACTTCTCCGTCAGCATTTGGAATCTGAATAACTTTAGTTTTACCATTGTGTTCAAAAGTAAGAGTAGCGTCACTACAAGTATCGTAACCCAAAGCGTTTCCATCGCTATCTAAGGCAGGAACTAAAGCACTGGTTTGAACACTCTTGAGTGCCATAACTTTATCCATTTGGTCTACTAAACCTAATTCGGCATTAACGCCTTCAATATCTAAATCTATTTGGTCACCCGGGAAGATAAGAGCACTTAGGCGACTTTCTGAATCCTGAATGCGACCACTAAACAAATCAGTAGTGCGAGCACCAGCATAATCAAAGTCTAAAAAGACCTTAATATATTTATTTTGAACGTCTACACTTTGGTCTGCAGTTCCAGCAACTCGGGCCAAAAGATCATCAGCCGGAATTGTGCTACCATCAAGGTCAGTCATTTCTTGTTCATAAACATCCACAGTGGCTACAGGAGTAGTGTCTACAGAATAGAAAAAGATTTGGGCTGCAGGGTTGGCTTCTGTCCAAGTAGGAATATTTTCTGTCCAAGCATCACCATTTTGAGGAAATCCTAAATCGCTGGCAGTCAAGCCAGAGTCTTCAGTATGTTGAGTAATAATTTGTAAAACAGATTGACTAAGTTCTACGGATTGATTAGCAGTCATTAATCCACTGGTTTGAGTAGCAAGGATAGCGTTTTTAGAAGCAATTTCAGTGATGGTGCCATCAATGACTTTAAAAATAGTGGCTCCATTTTTATTCTTGGCTTCAAAGAGTTCAATCTTGTTAGCACTGCCGGGGCGTGACCACTTAAGAGTGAAATCAGCGATATTGTCCGAACTAAGGTTTTCTGCCTTTTGCTCGCCACCACTACCTAAAAGATTAGCCATGGTAGTAAACTTTAATTTCATTCCAGATTGGACTATAATAACACCTTGGTCGGAAAGACGAGCAGGGGTATTAGGATCAGCATCCCAATTTTCAGGGTCTACTAAGAACTCACTGAACTGGAGAGCACCATCTTCAGCAGCAGGTTGTAATAGGAAATAAATTGGTTGTTCCTTTAGAGGGTAAGGATACATACCACTGGAAGTTTTGTCTCTTTCTTCCCACTTAGGGATTGACAAACGACGATTATCTTTATTAGCATTAGTATATGCTTTCTGAACCTTGGGCGTTAACTTCTCTTGCATAGCAGATTCGCCTTCTCCCAATATGATTGCGGGTTCTTCCACAACTTCTTCAACAACTTCAGGAGTTTCTTCAGTTTCTTCAGCAGGGGTGGGTGCGGGAGGGGATGGTGGTGCAGGTGGCACAGGATTCGCCGGGGTTGAAGTCGCAGTTCCTGTGAGCATTTGGTTGATACCACGGTCACCAATAACATAACTGGCTCCAACACTAACGGGAAACTCAGTAGTATAGTTAGTTCCTGCGGCCACTTTCTTAGCCGATGCAATCCAACTGGTAGTCGGTGAACCAGAATTAGCAATTTCTAAAATGTTAGCAGCCATCTGACCATTATGATCAAAGAAGGTAGCATTGAGAGCACGAGATGGTGGTGTCACACCCGCAGGTGTAGTTTTAGCCGTCTTTTGTGTTCCAGTGGTAGCCTTGCCTCTAACTTGAATATGACGAGTATAATCATCTTTTTCTACGAGGTCATTGAACCCCAGACGTTGTGAAATAGTATCTGCATCAGCAAGACTTTGTTTCATGGTTGAGATTTGAGCATACCGTTGAGTATTACCTGTAGTTCCCAAAAGAGGTTTGGAACGATTAGAAAGTGGGATAGTAAATCCATTATCATTAAGTAAATCTACCACGTCATCAATAAGGGGTCCCTTAATGACAGCATCTTTAAGAGCCTCGGTTTGAAGATACTGAATGATGGTATCACACTGAACACTATTCAGGACTGGCATAGTTATGAATGCCTCTCCCAACTATTTATAGTTTAGGGTTATAGTTATATTTGGCGGCCTTGTTCCCTTAAACCTTTGATTGCAGATGCACGAACAAATTGATAAACACGAGAAAACCATGCTACTTGAGAGTCAAAGAAATCTACTACATACTGCAACTGTTTATCTACCCTACCATAAGGACGCAAGGCTACTAAAAAATCTCGGAAATTAGAATTAGCCCAAACTGATAATCCTACATCAGAAAGTGAAGATAAAAACTCATCATTTATCATTAACTGATCAAACAACGGAGTGCGATCTTCTTCGGTATTAGGAACGTAGTAAGGATTGAGGCCAATAAATCTATCAGCCATTTCTAAATAGGAATTAACATGAATGCTGGTAACCCATTCCAACCAACCATCAATTTGAACTTGACAGAATCGTGCCCAAACAGGGTTAACTTCGTCAACTTCACTCTTCTTCTCCGACATCATTCTCCACGACTCCTTCATCAATGATTNCTGGTTCTTCAATNACTNNTTCTTCTGGTGTTGGGTAAGAAACTACTTCGTCAAAGTCATTAGGGTTAAACTCTTCTTCTTCCCATGGGGCTTCTACTGGTTCCTCGGTTTCTAAGACACTCAAGTCAATTGGTTCAAGGAAACCAGAAAAGGAGGGAACTTGTCTAATTTCGCCGTTCATTGGATTAGTATCGCCTTCTAAGTTCCGTGGCACAGGCATCTTATCAGAATCTTTGAAAGTCACTTTACTGGTATGAGAAATCTTTTGCTTTTCCATTTTCATGGCTTCATTGATTTTCTCTAATCCTAAATCTAAAGAGATGCCATCACCTTTAGTATAATCAATAGCGTTGCTGGTTCTACCAAAGTTATTAGTTTTCAATTGGCGATCGCTGCCTTTGATTTGGTCTAAAGACATACCTTGTTCAGCAGCCAATCTTTCTAAACCAACGGTCATAAAAGTATTGTGAACTTCAGCATTGTATTCTTCTTCTTTGCTGGGTTGAATGCCCATGGCTTCTTCCCAATCTACACCTTCAGTAAAGATATTTCTTTCAACAGGGATACCTTCGTTAACTGCCCGGGGTTTGGGCATAGGTTTTACTTCGGGTTCAGGGGCGACTTCTTCGCCAACAGGTTCCATGGTTTCTCCAATGAATAATCCCATGTCGCCAGTGGACTGTGCTTCTTTGATTTGATTAAGGAAATCACGGTCTTCGTCTGATAACTCTTTCTGTTTGCCAGCGAAATATTCCATAGCGTTTTTGACTACGGGGGTGACATCAGTTAAAAACTCAATAAGGCTGCCTGCCGTTTGAGCCGTAGGGCTGGAAGAAATACTATCTCCAACACCATATTTATCTAAGAAATTAAGAACAGGAACTAAGACTTTATCAGACATATCGGGGTCTACATTAAACTTACGAGCCAAATCTGCTTGATTGTTACTTCCTACCAGCATTTCCATCAAAGATTTTTGCTTTTCTTGCTTTGCTTTAGAAGTAAGTTTAGGGGCTTTTCT
>JGI25128J35275_1000562_pt1 | contig 11562 bp, 19 predicted proteins | sample ETNvirenome_2_60_FD_35275 | JGI IMG/M metagenome (IMG submission 35275)
CCCCTCCCCGGTGAATCTACCGGTTCAATTGATTTGAATATCAACAACGCTAATGGTTTTTGGAAATATGAGGAGGATGTAATCCTCAAAGAAGTACGTGACTATCTGAGTGGAACGTACAAAGCACATTACTCGAACGACAACAAAACTCAGACACTAGACTTGATTGGAAGTATTGGTGACGCAGAACCCTTCTGTCGATCCAATGCTATCAAATACTTGTCACGGTTTGGTAAGAAGAATGGTAAGTCTAAACTTGACATTCTCAAGGCCATCCATTATTGTATTCTCCTGTATCACTTCTCTGGTATCACAAAGCAACCAAAAAATAATTATGAAACTTTCTGAATCAACTGTTAGTCTCCTCAAGAACTTCTCTTCTATCAATCAGTCTATCCTGTTCAAGGAAGGACAGAAGTTGCGTTCAATCTCAGTGATGAAGAACATCCTGGTTGAAGCCAATGTGTCCGAGGAGTTCCCTAAAGACTTCGGTATCTATGACCTGAACCAGTTCCTGAACGGTCTGTCTCTTCACTCTTCACCTGATCTGGACTTTGGTAACGATCAGTATGTGGTCATCAAAGAAGGTCGTTCTCGTTCCAAGTACTTCTTTGCAGATCCTTCTGTGATTGTTGCACCTCCAGAGAAAGAGATTACTCTTCCCACCGAAGATGTATGTTTCCAACTGACCAGTCAACAATTGGAGAAACTGAAGAAGGCTGCATCTGTCTATCAACTCCCTGACATCTCCGTGATTGGTGAGAACGGTGTAATCAAACTGGTTGCACGTGACAAGAAGAATGATACTTCTAATGACTTCTCTATCGTGGTTGGTGAAACTACTACCGAGTTCGTCTTTAACTTCAAAGAAGAGAACCTGAAGATTGTTCCCGGTAACTACGATGTGGTTGTGTCAGAGAAACTTCTGTCACGTTTCCAGAATCAAAACATCGATGTTACTTATTACATTGCTCTTGAGCCTGACTCTACCTTTGGCTGATGAACATCTTTGTAACTGATCCAAACCCTTACAAGTCTGCAGTAGTTCTTCCTGACAAACACATCGTCAAGATGCCACTAGAGACCTGTCAGATGCTCTCTATCGTCTGCTCAGACAAGTGGGGTCATGGGTTTGGTGAACTTCACCGTCAAGACGGTCAACCATACAAGACAGAGAAAGGTGCCTTCCGTAACCACCCCTGCACCATCTGGGCAAACTCCTTTGTGATGAACTGGCGGTGGCTACTTACCCACGGTCTTGCAATGTGTGATGAGTACGAACTACGGTATAACAAAGTACATACCTGTCGTAAGACACTAGAGGAGGCTCGTGTTATACTACCTACAGGAGACCCTACAGGAAGATCTGGTAAAGGTCCGACACCCTTTATCTTTGCTGGTCCTGACGAGTTCAAGTTGGATACAGCAATTTCCATCTTTGACAAGTACAAGATGTATATTGCATCTAAACCTTGGGTGAAGGACAACTACCTTCGTATCCCTGATCGTAAACCTGATTGGATTTGATAATGAGTCGTAATGAATTTGTCTGGGTTGAGTCCTATCGACCACAGACTATTGATGAATGTATTCTCCCTGAGGGAATCAAGAATACGTTCAAACAATTTGTAGAGAAGGGTGAGGTCCCTAATCTTCTTTTATCTGGTCCTCCTGGTTGTGGTAAGACAACAGTGGCCAAAGCACTTTGTCATGAACTTGGAGTAGATTATTATGTCATCAACGGATCCGATGAAGGACGATTCCTGGATACTGTCAGAAACAATGCGAAGAATTTCGCTTCGACCGTCTCACTTTCGTCAGATTCTAAACACAAAGTCATCATCATTGACGAAGCTGACAACACAACCCCAGATGTTCAACTCTGCCTACGGGCGTTTACTGAGGAGTTCATTGGCAATTGCAGATTCATCTTTACCTGTAACTACAAGAACAAAATCATTGCCCCCCTTCATTCCCGTTGCGCCGTCATTGACTTCGCCATCAAAGGAAAGGAACGGCAGGAGGTTGCCGGACTCTTCTTCAAACGTCTCCAAGAAATCTTGGCTGCAGAAAGTATTGAATATGATAACAAGGTCTTGGTAGAACTTATCCAGAAACACTTCCCTGATTGGAGACGTGTTCTGAATGAGTTACAAAGATATTCAGTCAGTGGTAAGATTGACACAGGTATCCTTGCAGCATTTAGTAATGTCAAAACTGATGAACTCTTTAGAAACCTTAAGGAGAAAGACTTCTCAAAGGTACGTAAGTGGGTGGTCGATAATCTTGACAACGATCCTAATGTATTGCTTCGTAGTGTTTACGATGCTGTATATACAAAACTGGATGGTGCAGGGATTGCTGCTGCTGTTCTCATTATTGCTAAGTACCAGTATCAGAGTTCTTTCGTCGCGGACCAAGAAATAAATATGTTGGCATGTTTGACCGAGATTATGGTGGAGTGTAACTTCAAATGATGAAACAAATTAAATCACATTGGTACTACGTGTTCTGGGGCATTGCAACTGTCTCAGTGGTGGCGGGGCAAGTCTATGTCGGTACCGGATATAGAGACATGGCAAACGAAGTAAGGATTGCCAGAGAGAGTACAACAGAGTTTGTACAGGAGATGACAGGGTGGATGCCCTGGGTCAATTTTGATTAAGAAACAGAACATATACACGACTGTAGAAAATCAACTGGGACGGAACAATGCGTTCTGTGATTATCCCGGTAAAATGGTGACCGTTGGTACACTAGCCATTGCACTTTATTGGTTGACAATGATAGGTATGACGGTCTATGGTATTCACTATCACTCTAATTTAAATCATGGAAGTCAAAGTATTACGAATGAACACAGGTGAAGAGATCATCTACACCCAGATCAATGAGACTGATGAGTATGTCGAAGTGGAGAATGCACTGGTAGCACTTCCTAATGCACAAGGTCAGATTGGATTTTCTCCCTGGTCTTATCTCTCTGCAGATGATACTACAATCAAAATCTCTAGGGATTATATTGTCTACATCATCGAAGCCAAAGACATGGTTGTAGAGAACTACAAAAAGATTTTCTCTAAGATTGAAACCCCAAGCAAGAAGTTGATTCTTTGATATGGAACTTAAGGATTGGTTGAATTCTATTAACTTCAATAAGGAGAATCTTATTGAAGAAGACTCCACTCTTGTCAAGGAGTATCCACCCTTTATTGTCAACAAGTGTCTGTCAGGTCACTTGGATTGTGTGTTGTTNGCNAACGAAATGAACCGGTATCATTTCCTGGATAAGGACATGCAATATAATTTTTATCTAAATATATTGAGAAAGAAGAAGAGATTTTCTCCTTGGTTACGTAAGGAGAAGGTATCAGACATAGAGTATGTCAAACAATACTATGGTTATAGTAACGAGAAAGCATCTCAAGTTCTGAAAATCTTATCTGATGAACAAATTGAATTTATCAAACAACGACTTGACACTGGTGGAACTAAATGACAAATACTGCTGAACCTCAGGTTAATTGGTCTCAGAGCCAGATGGTTGAGATCAAGCTTAATGAACCTGATGACTTTCTCAAAGTGAGAGAGACATTGACTCGTATCGGAGTAGCTTCTAGAAAAGAAAAGAAACTCTATCAGTCATGTCACATCCTTCATAAGCAAGGTAAGTATTTCATCGTTCACTTCAAAGAGTTGTTTGCTCTTGATGGCAAGTACGCTAATCTTACTATTAACGATGTTCAGCGTAGGAATCGTATTACTAAGCTTCTTGCTGATTGGGGACTCATTACGATAGTCAAAGAAGATGCTGTTCTTGACATCGCACCTCTGAATCAGATCAAAGTATTGTCGTACAAAGATAAGAGTGATTGGACTCTGGAACAGAAGTATAATATTGGTAAGAGAGGTAAGACTGAAGAGGAGAGTTAATGAAACTTTCTAAACCACTCAAGACACTCAGATTAGAACAATGTATGTACTTTTGGTGGGATCCCCGTATCGATCCTAGGGAACCGGAGTATGATCCAGACTTCGACCCCAGACAACCGAACAATAACAAGCGGGTTTCCACACCCGCTTTTTTAATGGATCGTGTATAATTAGTATGTCAGAGGACAGGGGGTTCGCTCCCCCTTTGACGCCAACGGATGCCTTCGGGGTCCACACAACACAATCTCGCTTATTAAGGAGAAGTCTCATGACACTTGCAAAGTATAATGCTGCCAACTTAGATCAGCTAATGGATAGGATTAACAAGAATTCTATTGGTATGGATGAATATTTTAATAGAGTATTCAACACATCTGTTCACAACTATCCACCTTACAACGTCATTCAGGTAAATAGTACTGAGACGCGTTTAGAAATCGCATTAGCAGGATTTAAGAAAGAGGAGGTACATGCTTACACCGAGTATGGAAAACTTTTTGTCGAGGGGAAAAAAGAAAATCCCAGTGAGGAACGGACGTATGTCCACCAGGGATTGGCTCAGCGAGACTTTGACAGAGCCTGGACCCTCGCTGAAGATACAGAAGTCTCCAACGTCGTATTTGAAGACGGACTTCTCTCAATCACCCTCACTAAAATTGTTCCCGAACACCACCAACGAAGAGACTACATCTAAATAAAACATATCGTCGCCGCCCGGGTTCAATGGCCACTTTCATTGACACCCGGCTTTTTTTATGGTATGATACCTGTGAGTGAAAATGTCCTATGGCAGCCAAGAAAGAACACGTTGATGTTGTCCTTCCCACCTCAGGTGACGGTGTTGAGTATGAGGTTATCAGTCGTCAAGTCACTGAGAACGCACACAAACAATGGCCCTCTGTCAAGTCAGATCCTTATGATGAGATTGTAGAGCAACGTAAGAAAACATCCTATGGTAATCCAGAGGAAGTTTTTGAAACCTTTGAGACTGTAAGGTACAGAAGGTATCATCCTGTGCCTGATCCTGTTGCTCCTGTCGAAGTCAAGGCTGAGAACAAAATTAAACCCGAAGTTAAAGTAGAATCATGAGTACAAGATTAATGCTATTGAAGTCTGGTGAAGACGTAATCGCTGATGTCACTGAGATGTTGGTGGAGGATAAGGTTGTTGGTTATTATCTAAAGTATCCTTGTCGTGTCAATCTGGTAAGTAATGTTGAGAGGACAGAGGGATCATCTAAGATTCCTTCCAAAATTCAACTCCTTCCATGGATGCCAATGAGTAAGGATAAAACTATTCCCATCCCTTCTGACTGGGTAGTTACAATCGTTGAACCGATTGAACAAGTAGAAAACATGTTCCTTGATGGAGTCGAAAAGTATGAAAAATCTCAAACTGATAATCTTAACTAATGACATCAATCTGATCACACAGATTGAAGAGGTATCAACTGATCTAGGTGAACCTGATTGTAAGTTGATTGAACCATTTGTAATTAAAGGAGATGGAACACTGGCCCCTTGGTTGGTAAATCTGACAAGTCAAAATACATTCATGATTCACTCTGACAAAATCTTGACTATGGCAGATCCTAACGGTAAACTAATTGACAAATACGAAACCCTGGTGAAGGAATGAGGTTTTATACAAATGTCCAGGTTGTTGGTGCCAACTTCCTGGTCCGTGGTTATGAAAATGGGCAGAGTATTCAATTCAAAGAAGAGTATTCTCCCACTCTATTTGTAAAATCGAAACGTGAATCAAAGTATAAAACTCTTGAAGGAGATAATGTAGAACCCATCCAACCAGGAACGGTTAGGGATTGTAGAGAGTTCTACAAGAAGTATGATGAGGTAGATAATTTCAAGATCTACGGTAACGACCGNTATGTATTCCAATACATATCTGACAAATATCCTGAAGATGAGATCAAGTTTGATATCAAGAAGATCAATCTTGTCACAATCGACATTGAGGTTAAATCAGAAGAAGGGTTTCCTGACCCAGAGAATTGTGCTGAAGAGTTATTGACTATCTCTATTCAGGACTATGCTACTAAACAGATTAAAACCTGGGGCAGACATCCATATACACCATCACAGGATAATGTAACTTATTATCATTTTGATGATGAGATTGCAATGCTCAACTCATTCTTGTATTGGTGGAGTAACAATCCTCCTGAGGTTGTGACAGGTTGGAACTGTCGTCTGTATGATATCCCGTATCTTTGTGGTCGCATTGATCGGATCATGGGTACAAAGAAGATGAAACTCATGTCACCATGGGGTATCGTCAGTCAAGAACAAATTACGATCATGGGTCGTGAGTTCAATACCTTTGACATTGCTGGTGTTACAACACTGGATTATCTCGAACTGTATAAGAAGTTTACCTATACCAACAGAGAGAGTTATCGACTGGACTTTATTGCTGAGGTAGAACTTGGNCAGAAGAAACTAGATCANAGTGAGTTTGATACCTTCAAGGANTTNTATACTGGTAACTGGAAGAAGTTTGTAGACTACAACATNGTTGACGTGGAACTTGTTGACCGGATGGAAGACAAGATGAAACTGATTGAGTTGGCATTGACCATGGCATATGACGCCAAGGTGAATTTTGTTGATGTGATGTATCAGGTCAGGATGTGGGATACCATCATCTACAACTATCTGAAGAAGAGAAATATTGTCATCCCTCCCCGTGACCGGAGTGAGAAGGACAAGAGGTATGAGGGTGCCTATGTGAAACAACCTGAACCTGGTGTCTATGACTGGGTGGTGTCGTTTGACCTTAACTCCCTGTATCCACACCTGATGATGCAGTACAACATCTCACCGGAGACTCTGGTGGATGAGAAACATCCTTCTGTCACCTGCGACAAGATCCTCAATCAGGAACTGACGTTTGAGATGTATAAGGACTATGCCGTGTGTGCAAACGGTGCTATGTTCCGTAAAGACATCAAAGGTTTCATGCCTAAACTGATGGAGAAGATGTATGCAGAACGTAAGATCTACAAGAAGAAAATGCTCCAGGCNAAACAGGAGTATGAGAAGAACCCGACCAAACAATTAGAGAAGGATATTGCCAAGTACAATAACTTCCAGATGGCTCGTAAGATTGCTCTGAACTCTTGTTATGGTGCGATTGGTAACCAATACTTCCGTTTCTTNAAACTTGCAAACGCAGAAGCTATCACGCTTTCAGGACAAACTTCTATCCGTTGGATCGAAAATAAGATGAACGGATATCTAAATAACCTGTTACAAACTCAAGACACAGATTATGTCATTGCATCTGACACTGACTCAATCTATATTAACCTTGGACCTGTTGTTGATAAATTTCTTAGTTCTAAGTCTGGCGACAAAGCAGCAGTTGTATCCCTACTTAACAAGGTATGTGAAGAAAAACTGGAACCGTTCATCGACTCGTCGTATCAGGAATTGGCTGCGTATGTAAACGCTTACGATCAGAAGATGCAGATGAAACGGGAGAACATTGCAGACCGTGGAATCTGGACAGCAAAGAAGAGATACATTCTCAACGTGTGGGATAGTGAAGGGGTAAGATATTCAGAACCTAAACTGAAGATCATGGGTATCGAGGCTGTGAAGTCATCGACTCCTGCACCCTGTAGGACCATGATTAAGGACGCCCTTAAGTTGATGATGAACGGAACTGAAGATGATGTCATCAAGTTCATCGAAGACTCCCGACAACAATTCAATAAGTTACCACCAGAGGAAATCGCATTCCCCCGGTCAGTTTCTGATGTGAAGAAACACAAGAGTCATTCGACTATCTACGCCAAGGGTTCTCCAATTCATGTTCGTGGTGCTCTTCTATATAATCATTATATTAAAGAGAAGGGACTACAGAACAAGTATTCCTACATCAACAACGGTGAGAAGATTAAGTTCATCTATCTCAAGAAGGCTAATCCAATTAGAGAAAACGTGATCTCGTTTATCTCTGAGTTTCCTAGGGAGATTGGTGTTGACAAATATATTGACTACGAACTACAATTCAACAAAGCTTTCCTTGAACCACTCAAGACTATTCTTGATGCCATTGGATGGAATGTTGAGAAGACTGTAAACCTTGAATTATTTTTTGGCTGATGATTAAAGTTACCTATCGATACAAAGAACATAGTGAAAAACTTTTTAAGTTCTTTAAGACTGAAGAACAGGTTGAAAGTTTCAAATCCCAGAACCCACATTATATTTTTGACTGACACATGGATTTTCTCAAAGACATTGTAAAAGAGATCGGAGATGACTACACAAAACTCGCAGCAGACATCGACGACACAGAGTCCTATGTGGACACAGGTTCGTACATTTTTAACGGACTTGTTTCAGGGTCTGTATTTGGTGGNGTATCTGGGAATAAGATTACTGCCATTGCTGGGGAGTCTAGCACTGGAAAAACTTTCTTCTCGCTTGCGGTTGTCAAAAATTTCCTTGACTCTAACCCTGATGGGTATTGTTTATATTTTGATACTGAAGCAGCTGTTAATAAGGGTCTACTCGCAAGTAGAGGGGTTGACCTTACCAGGGTGGTTGTCGTAAATGTCGTCACTATTGAAGAGTTCAGGACCAAGGCACTGAAGGCGGTAGATATATACCTGAAGAAACCTGCAGACGAACGCAAACCTTGTATGTTTGTGTTAGACTCTCTGGGTATGCTGTCAACAGAGAAAGAAATCAGAGACGCCCTTGACGATAAACAGGTTAGGGACATGACCAAATCCCAACTGGTCAAGGGTGCATTCCGAATGTTGACACTTAAACTCGGTCAAGCAAACATTCCTATGATTGTAACCAATCACACCTACGATGTTATCGGATCTTATGTCCCTACTAAGGAAATGGGAGGCGGCAGTGGCCTCAAGTATGCCGCGTCTACGATCATTTATCTCAGCAAGAAAAAAGAAAAGGATGGAACAGAAGTTGTCGGAAATCTTATCAAAGCTAAGACGCACAAATCCAGATTGAGTAAGGAGAACAAAGATGTTACAGTACGCCTTTATTACGATGAGCGTGGTCTTGATCGATATTACGGTCTTCTTGAACTCGGTGAACTCGGTGGACTTTGGAAAAACGTTGCTGGTCGATATGAGATAGACGGTAAGAAGGTATATGCCAAGGCAATCCTCAAGGATCCTGAAACATATTTCACCGAAGAGGTGTTGGAAAAGTTAGATCAAATTGCACGGAAAGAATTTAGTTATGGAGAGAGTTGAGTTTCTTGTTCTCAAGAGCCTATTACACAATGAAGACTTTCTAAGAAAGACTATTCCGTTTATCAAACCAGAATACTTCCAGGACACTAATCAGAAGGTTGTGTTTGAGGAGATCTCTGACTTTGTAAATCAATACAATGAGACACCTACACAGGAGGTCTTGAGTATTGAGATTGAGAAGAGGAGTGATGTAACTGAACAGTCATTCAAGGAACTGATTCAGTTGGTTGGTTGTCTTGAACCAGAACCACAGGAGTTGGACTGGTTGCTAAATACCACAGAGAAATGGTGTAAGGAACGTGCCATCTATCTGGCACTCATGGAGTCTATCCAGATTGCAGACGGTCAAGATGACAAGAAGGCTCCTGACTCTATCCCTTCTATTCTCTCAGACGCACTGTCTGTTAGTTTCGATAATCATGTGGGTCATGACTATCTGAATGACTACGAGGAACGATACGAGTTATATCATAAGAAGGAGAATCGTATTGAGTTTGACCTTGACTTCTTTAATAAGATCACCAAGGGTGGACTACCTAACAAGACACTGAATATTGCACTGGCTGGTACTGGTGTTGGTAAGTCACTGTTCATGTGTCACATGGCATCTGCTTCACTCCTACAGAACAAGAACGTTCTGTATATTACTATGGAGATGGCAGAAGAGAAGATTGCAGAAAGGATTGACGCCAACCTACTGAACGTTAATATCCAGGACATTGTTGAACTTCCAAAACAAACCTTTGAAACAAAGGTTAATAACCTGGCACAAAAGACACAAGGCACTCTAATTATTAAAGAGTATCCTACCGCGAGTGCGCATAGTGGACATTTCAAGTCACTTCTTAATGAGCTTGCACTTAAGAAGTCATTTAGACCTGATATTATTTTCATTGATTACCTTAATATATGTGCTTCCTCACGATATCGCGCTGGTAGCAATGTCAATTCATATACGGTTATTAAGTCAATTGCTGAAGAACTTAGAGGACTGGCTTGTGAAGCAAACGTCCCTATCGTTTCTGCCACGCAGACCACTCGTTCTGGTTATGGTAGCTCTGACGTTGAGCTTACTGATACAAGTGAGTCCTTTGGCCTCCCTGCTACTGCTGATCTTATGTTTGCCCTTATTTCGACTGAAGAGCTCGAATCCNTGGGACAGATACTTGTAAAACAATTGAAGAATCGATACAACGATNTGAGTATCTACAAGAGATTTGTGGTNGGTATCGACCGTGCCAAGATGAGACTGTTCGACTGTGAACAGACAGCACAGGACGACATCCTTGACAGCAAGCAGGAAGAGGAGTATAATTACGAGGAGAAACCCAAGAAATCTTTTGAAGGATTCAAGTTCTGATATCAGTTTACAGAGTGAGTTGGCACAACTCAAGAGACCATTCATCTATGAGGTAAGAGATGAAATGGGAAATAGGTATCGACATTGTGGACAACAAAGGGATGCTGATTACCATATCATGAACAATCCCGGTTACACTTGGACTATCGTATATCTCGATCCTCCCCCAACAGTTGTAGACATCTTCAGTAAAAGACTGAATGATCTAGAACTACCTGAACAAATTATTTTACCTGAAAATCAACAAGAACCATTAGACTTATGACAATCGATCCACAAAAATACGTAGAGTTTGTTCGACAAACTACTAGTCAACCAAGTCTTGACTATCCTACTCTTGCAGCACGTTTGTCTGAATTGGAAGTNAGAGATGATTGTAATGTACCACAACTTCTGACTGCTGCACTTGGTATCAGTGCAGAGGCTGGTGAATTTACTGAGGTTGTAAAGAAGATCTTTCTTCAAGGTAAACCCTACAACGAAGACAATGCGTTTCACATGAAACGTGAACTGGGTGACATTATGTGGTATGTTGCTCAGGCGTGTATGGCACTCGATATTTCTATCGATGAAGTCCTGGAAATGAATGTGGAGAAACTGTCAGCACGATATCCTGAAGGAGCATTTGATGTTCATTATTCTGAAAACCGTAAACAAGGTGATCTCTGATGGGTGAAGCTGTACACGCATGGAACTCAATGACATACTTTGAAGGGTTCCTTTTTACTCTTTGGATTGCTGGTCTGTATATCGGTAAACTGAAGATCGACCAACGATTTGCAAAGAGAACAATCTATCGTGTTAAACTAGAGGATGAACAATGATCAATCTTGAATTGAATTTACAACAAGCTGCCGTGGTCCGTCAGGCATTGTACATGGAACAGAAAGGTTATACTATTGACCCTACCTGTACCCCGGCACGTATCGTTGATGTCCGTAATGTGATTGCCACACTGGACAAAATGATTGACGATCAACTACAATACGAAACAAACGGTAAATGATATGAC
>JGI25128J35275_1000563_pt1 | contig 11519 bp, 16 predicted proteins | sample ETNvirenome_2_60_FD_35275 | JGI IMG/M metagenome (IMG submission 35275)
GGCTACCAGACAGGCATTATCCAAGGGTGATAAGAAGGAAACCAAATAAGTATCCTTACAAAAGAAAATGCCAGTCAGCTCTTAACTGACTGGCATTAAGCCTTAAGCTGGTTTTTTAATAACGAATAAATTAGCTCATTGCCATCATCATTTTTGCGGGATCTTCTAAGTAAGATTTCCACAAATTATTGAATCGAGCAATAGTACCGCCATCGATAACACGGTGGTCACCAGACCAGCTCACTTGCATAATAGCTGCCGATACCACATGACCATTTTCATCAAAGCGCGGTATGCTGTAATTTACCTAATGCGACAATTGCCACCTCAGGCTTATTGATGATCGGGGTTGCAATTGTGCCACCAATCGCACCAATATTAGAAATACTGATTGTTCCACCCTTTAAGTCATCAGGTGATACACGACCATCACGAGCGGCTTCTGTTAAACGAGTAACTTCGTTTGCAACATCTACAATGCTCTTCGACTGGCATGATTTAATATTAGGCACTAATAAACCAATCTTCGAATCTACTGCCATACCAATATTATGATCATCAAAGTACGTCAACTCCGTACACTCATCGTTTACTTGCGAGTTAAGCACTGGGAACTGCTTAATTGCAAGCGACAACGCTTTGATAAAAAATGGCATCATAGTGAGCTTAACGCCCTGCTGTTTATACTGCTCTTTTAAATCAGTACGCAGTGCAATAAGTTTTGTTAAATCGATTTCGTCACAGAATGTAAAATGAGGAATTGTCGATACTGACGCAACCATTTGCTTAGCCATCGCTGCTTTAATGCCTTTAATTGGCTCAACACGGCTTCCGCCTGTCGCTACCACAGGTGTTGATTGTGATGTTGCTGACGAAACAGTTTCAGTGCGTGCTTGGCTTTGACCCTCATTTAAGAAGTCTTCAATATCCTGCTTATAAATACGGCCATTTTTACCCGAACCTGGCACTTGCGTTAAATCAACATCTAGCTCACGGGCTTACGACGCACTGCCGGTGATGCAACTGCTTTTTTGTTAAGCTGTTTATTTGCAGCAGGCGTTGCTGGTTTTTCTGAAGGTTTATTGGCCGCGTTAGTTTGTGCTTTAACAACCGCTGAGCTGACATCAGGCTCGGCAGTATGACCTTCGATACTCATTTGGAATAACGGGCTGTGTACCGCAGCAATATCGCCTTTTTGATAGTAGCTTTTCGACTTTACCCGTGTATTTAGCCGGAATTTGAACCAAAGCTTTGTCTGTCATCACATCACAAACGGCTTGATCTTCTACTATTTCATCACCTTCGCTGACTAACCACTCAACGATTTCGCATTCAACAATACCTTCACCAATGTCTGGCAAGATAAAGTCTTCTAAATACGAGCCTGAGGTTGCAGTTTGCGGTGTTGGCTGCAGCGGTATCGTCTGCAGCTTCAACTGTTTGGCTTGGCGTTTCACCATCAACATCCATTGCAAATAAAGGAGCATGCACTTTTGCAATATCACCTTTTGCGTAATATAAATTGCTGATCACACCATCGTGCACTGCAGGAATTTGTACAAGTGCTTTGTCGGTCATTACGTCACAAATAGGCTGATCTTCTTTTACCGTATCACCCTCTGCAACTAACCACTCAACGATTTCACACTCTACGATGCCTTCGCCGATATCTGGTAAGATAAAATCTTTAGACATACTGACTCCTAAAACTCAACTGATTGCTTAATCGCAGCAAGCACTTTGTGCGCATCTGGCACATATTCTTTTTCAAGGGCGAGTGGGTACGGCGTATCTAAACCACACACACGCGCAATTGGCGACTCTAAGTGTAAGAAACACTCTTGTTGAATAGTCGCAACAATCTCGGCCCCAAAACCATTGGTAATTGGCGCTTCGTGGCTAACAATTAGACGCCCTGTTTTAGTAACAGATTTAGCAATTGTTTCAACGTCCCATGGTAAAATTGTACGTAAGTCAATAACTTCACAACTAATACCCTGTTCAGCTGCTTTTTTCGCTGCGTCTTCAATGATTTCCATCTGCGCACCCCAAGCAAGTAAGGTAACGTCAGTACCTTCTTGAACAACTTCGGCTTTACCAAGCTCAATGCTGTAATCTTCTTCAGGCACTTCACCGGTTGATGCACGGTATAAACGCTTAGGCTCAAAGAAAAGAACCGGGTTGTTGTCCTTGATTGATGCACGTAATAAACCTTTAGCTTGATAAGGGTTACGTGGCACAACCAATTTTAAACCTGGGGTATGTGCAAAATAAGCTTCAGGCGATTGTGAATGATATAAACCACCTGCAATCCCGCCACCATACGGCGTGCGAATTGTTAAATTACCCACGTTAAATTCATTACCACTGCGGTAACGGAATTTAGCTGATTCATTCACAATTTGGTCAAATGCAGGGAAAATATAATCAGCAAATTGAATTTCTGCTAATGCAGGCGCACCGAATGCAGCAAGGCCATTGGCAAAACCTAAAATACCTTGCTCAGTCAAAGGTGTATTGAATACACGATGCTTACCGTATTTCTCTTGTAAGCCTGAGGTTGCACGGAATACACCACCAAAATAGCCAACATCTTCACCAAAAATACAGGCATTTGGGTGCTCTGCCATGGTAATATCAAGGGCAGAATTAATTGCATGAAGCATGTTCATTTTAGCCATTACTTTAATCTCCCTGCAGTCGTTGGATAAGCATCAGGATGCTGCAAAATGTGTTGTTTTAATTCTTCGTATTGTTTTTGCAGTGATGGAATTGGCGTATCGTATACATCAGAGATAAGTTCTTCTAACGCTGGTTTCGCTACTTTTTCTGCACGTTTAAGTGCCGCTAAAATTTCTTCACGAATGGTTTCTTTATCTTTCGCATCTTGGGCTTCATCTAACCACCCCTGCTTAAGTAACCACTTGCGAAAACGCTCAATTGGGCAACCTTGATGTTTGGCTTCTTCGTCTTTACTGCGGTAACCACTTGGATCATCACTCGTAGAGTGTGCACCTAGTCGATAAGCAATCGACTCAATCAGTACCGGCTCACCATGGGTTGTAACGATTTCACGTGCTTTCTTAGTCGCAGCATAGACAGCAAGTGCATCTGCACCGTCAACTCGAATAGTTTTAATGCCATAACCAACACCGCGTGATGCAATACCGTCACCTTTAAATTGCTCATCTGCAGGCGTTGAAATCGCATAGCCATTATTACGTGCAAAAAAGATAACAGGCGCTTTATGAACCGCAGCCATATTCAAACCGGCATGGAAATCACCTTCTGAGGCAGCACCTTCACCAAAATAACAAATAGTGATGTTATCAATCGTGCTGTTTAAATCACCCGTTTCTGCATCAATGTGACGTACTTTTTGACCGTATGCGTAACCCGTAGCCTGCGGGATTTGTGTCCCTAGCGGCGACGATATAGTCATATAGTTAAGTTCGCGAGAGCCATATGGATTGGCATTTGGCGACCTTTACCTAAGTCTTTCTCATTCGAGAACATCTGATTCATAAATTGATCTAGGCTAAAACCACGATAACGTAATGCTGCTTGTTCGCGGTACTGCGCCATAATCATGTCATTTTGATCAAGCGCTGCAGCCGAGGCAGTCACCGCCGCTTCTTCGCCTAAACATTGCATATAAAAACTAACACGACCTTGACGCTGTGCCGCTTGCATACGCTCATCAAGCGCACGAATAAATCGCATTGTCTCATAAAGACGAATTGCGGTGTCTTTGTCGATATCAGGTGCTGTTGCACCTTCATAGATGTCGCCTTCCTCATTAAGAATGCTTAATGTAGGGATTTTTAATGCGTGACCATCAATAAATGACAGTTCATGATTAATATTCAGCGATACGTTATTTGGATTACTCATAACCTACCTTCTTTCGTTGTCAGATACATACGCTACTGCCCTTATTTGAATTTTTATCAGCAAAAGCTGTAAGGATAAAGTTTGCGTAATTTTCAATCTATTTAAATTAAACTGCCGACACTTTACGTTAACGTAAGTTGTTATTCAACTAATCATAGACGAATAGTCGATAAATCGCTAAACATGCATGGAAAGTTAACTATACAACAATAAATTTTATTTAATATCATATAGTTAACTGTATTTTGGTGGGTGTAAATGCAACTATTTTAAATAAAGTTGCTATCAACTTGCATTGGAATAACCGTCAATAATGCACGCTGACCTAAGGCTACATCAGCATTTGGGAAGATTATAGCTTCACCCTCAACCTCAGCCACATACCTGGTCTGACCATCAGTTGCTAATAATTCACCTTTCGCNAAGCCCGTAAAATTTTCTACGTCATCTGCGAATGGAAAACTAAAGTCTTCGCACGTTCGGTTTATTGTTCTATAAACTGAAAAAAGCTCAAAATCAGATGCATTAAAACAACCATATTCAACACTTTCTTGACTAATTAATGCAATTAAAGTTTCTTTGGTTTTCGCAAAGCGTGACATATCATTCTCACCAAACGCTTTAACTTGACCGAGCTCAACGGTAAATGAGTCAGCGCCATGGACAAATGACGAGTAGTAGCTAAAGGTTGTCGCTGCCGACTTCATCATTAATACGGTGTTTACGCCACAGCTTAATAAAAACTGCAATTGTGATTTTTTCCACGGTTTGCCATGTAAGTACGGATACACAGCAAATTTTTCATTTTTTGAACCACGAATAGCAGTATGCANATCATAATGACAACGNGCGCTACCTTCGCTGCCACGACTGAAAAAGTCACTGACAACATCTTCTAATTGTTTTGCGCGCACACGCTCAGGGTTTGAAGCAATGCCCTCTTGGGTATGATGACCATTGAATAAACGATTTAAGTTTTCTTCAACAAATCGCTTACCGATATTTATTGATTTTGGGTTACCAAAAATAAACAGCACGCGTTGTTTTAAGGTCATCTCTTCTTTAATTATTGCACTAATTAACTGATCGCAAATTTCAATCGGCGCTGTTTCATTACCGTGTATCGCACTTGATAACACAATATCTTTATTGCTTGCTGTTGCAGGCTGAAACTCGATAATCCCNGTGTCATGGACAGTCACATTTGTCCCATTCGTTAACGTGAATGATGAATAAGGTAATGAAAATTCGTTTTCACGAGTTAAGCTTAGAAAATCACCCGACGCTTTAAGCGCATCCAGGTAAGTAGCTGATGAGTAGCTCATGGTCTGATCCTAATATTACGTGAGAGTAGAATACAAAAACGGCTGATTAAATCAGCCGTTATAATAAAAAAGAAAGATAAATTAGCGGATAACAGAATCAACTAATTTTTTGGCTTCTTTTTCTAGTAATGCGAGGTGTTCTTCACCTTTGAATGATTCAAGGTAAATTTTATAAATATCTTCCGTACCTGAAGGCCGCGCAGCAAACCAACCATTTTCAGTTACGACTTTTAAACCACCTATCGCCGCGTTGTTACCCGGTGCATGGGTCAGCTTTTGAATGATTTCATCACCTGCAAGTGTATTGGCTTTCACATCGTCAGCTGATAACGCTTTTAGGCGCGATTTTTGTTCAGCATTCGCAGGCGCATCGATACGCTTATAAATCGGCGCACCAAACTCTTGTTCAAGCTCTTTGTAAAGCGCTGAAGGTGTTTTGCCTGTTACCGCTAAGATCTCAGCNGCTAGTAAGCCAAGAATGAAACCGTCTTTGTCTGTATTCCACACGGTACCATCAAAGCGNAAGAATGAGGCACCTGCACTTTCTTCGCCACCAAAGGCTAAAGCGCCACTACTNAACCCTTCAACAAACCATTTAAAGCCAACNGGCACTTCTTTTACTTTACGGTTGTTGCGCGCAACGACCTTATCAATCATGCCGCTTGAAACAAGCGTTTTGCCAATTGCCACATCTGCAGACCAATCGCGGTGATTTAATAAATAATCAATCGCAACAGCAAGGAAATGGTTCGGATTCATTAAACCATCCGGTGTCACAATACCGTGACGGTCGTAATCTGGGTCATTACCAATACTGATATCGTAATCGTCTTTCAGGGCAATTAAATTCGCCATGGCGTAAGGTGACGAGCAATCCATACGAATTTTACCGTCTTTATCAAGCGGCATAAATGCAAAACGTGGATCGATTGACTTATTTACGACCGTTAGGTCTAAATTGTATTTTTCGGCAATCACTGGCCAAAAGTTAATACCTGNCCCCCCNAGTGGGTCGATACCAATTTTAATTTTAGCGTCACTGATGGCTTTCAAGTTAATGATATTCTCTAAATCATTAACGTACGGCGTGATCAAGTCTTGATATTTAATAAAGCCTGAGCGAGACGCTTTTGCAAAAGGAAATAACTCCACCTCAACAAGGTCTTCTAATAAGAGTTGATTTGCTCTGTCTTCAATCCATTTGGTAACGTCTGTATCTGCTGGGCCACCATTTGGNGGGTTATACTTAAAACCGCCATCTTCGGGTGGATTATGAGAAGGTGTAACAACAATCCCGTCAGCTAACTCATTTTGGTTCACTTTATTATGTGACACTACCGCGTGGCTAATTACCGGCGTTGGTGTGTATTCATCATTCTCTTGCGTAATCACTTGTACTTCATTAGCAACAAGGACTTCGATTGCAGAGTTAAATGCCGCTTCACTTAATGCGTGTGTATCTTTACCTAAGAAAAGTGGTCCAAAAATATCGTTTTCTTTACGAAAATCACAAATAGCCTGGGTGATCGCTAAAATATGCGACTCATTAAACTTTACATCGTACGAGCAACCACGATGGCCAGACGTACCAAAGGCAACGCAATGCTCTGGATTTTGTTCTAGGTCTGGTTCATTTAAATAGTAGGCTGAAACCAGCTTTGGTACATTGACTAAGCTTTCTTGAGGTGCAGTTTTACCTGCATCTGGATGAATCGCCATAATATTTCCTTATTGATTATAAGTAATCACGAATCTTTTCTGCTTCATCAGCCGTGTAACCAAGGCACAAGGCGACTTCATGAAGCATCATTTTTTTACGCGTAGTATTAGAGTTTGTCATCACCCAGTATTCTGTATCAGTGATGTTTTTCGGGTTCATACTGCTGCCACTTTCAAGTAACGCTTCTTTACTTGTGGCAAAATAAACGCGGTCACGTCCTTTAATTTCAAGCACGTTAACAAAATCGTCTTTATGTGTTCTGTACAAAGCAGCCAAAATAAATAAGAAACGGCCGACAACGCCTTTTTGCATCGCTAGCTCTTCTTTATTAAGCACATTGAATACATTACCTTTAGCGTATGTCGTTGCTGTGACAGCTGGTTGGCTTTTTGATTCAGGCGCTGCTGATTCTGTGTGTTGTTCCGTGTCTTCTTCTGATTCAACAACGCTGATTTCTTGTTCAGTGTTTGTCGTCGTTGAATGACTGGTCGTTAAAGTGCCATCAGAAAGGTTTAATAAACGACGCAAAATGGTTGATGCACTTTCACCAATACTTTGCGTATTACTCGCGATGTATTGATATAACTCGTCGTCTATGTCGATTTTTTTCATGTTATTCCTGTCTTTACGGGTCACATTTTAAAAGTTCGCAATGATTATACCTAAGCTCGCAGCAATTCTCTATGTTTTGCAATTTGTTATTTCACTAGGCAAAATAGCGCCACTTAAAATAGGAGCTAAAAATGCTATTAAATTACCAGCAAAGCGGCCAAGGTTCGCATGTTGTTTTGATCCACGGATTATTTGGTTCGCTAGAAAACTTAAATGTCATCGCGAAAGCACTGTCAGAAAATTACACAGTGACCAATATCGATTTACGTAATCATGGTAAATCATTCCACAGTGATAGCATGAACTATACGGTAATGGCTGCCGATGTTTTAGAGTTACTGAACCATTTAAATATCAATAAAGCACATATTGTTGGCCATTCAATGGGCGGTAAAGTGGCTATGCAATTAGCACTTAGCTACCCAGAACGCGTTGAAAAACTAGTGGTTATGGATATTTCGCCAGTGGCTAACAAACCTCGCCATNGCGCTATTTTCAAAGGTTTGAACGANGTTGCTAATTCTGCCGTTACAGATAGAAAAGCAGCCGACGAAATACTTGCCAAACAGATTCCCGAGCTTGGCGTACGCCAATTCTTATTAAAAAGTTTTGCCAAAAATGAACAAGGCCAGTATCAGTGGCGGTTTAACTTAGCTGTTTTAGACCAACAATATGAAAATATTTTAGCACAACTTGATGAAAATGATTCTTGTTTATGTGATACTTTATTCATTAAAGGGAATGATTCAGACTATATTTTAGCTGAACATCGCCCTGTTATTATGGCGTTATTTCCAAATTCAAAGGCAAAAATAATTCATGGTGCGGGTCATTGGCTTCATGCTCAAAAACCGCTTGCTGTAAATAAAGCAATCAGTGATTTTTTAGCCTCGAATTAACGTCGATAAAATTCACTGTTTTTGATCGTACGCACTAAATTAATACGATTTTGTGTGGTATAGTACGCGCCGTTTAATTTGAAGGTTTATACGTTGATGGTCAGTCAGTTAATTAACGAATTTGATACCTTAGGGTTGTATTTTGGCTTAGCCGGCATTTTCTTTTTTATTGGTATGGCAATTCAAGACGTACTAAAGAAAGGTGACGTGCCCCGATTTGGCCGATACATCGTTTGGTTAGTGCTATTTTTAGGNTGCTCTGGTTTTATAGCAAAAGGACTTATTCAAGTCTTCTGGCAAGGCGCAGGTGTAGGCTAGGCATGGCAAAGTCAGAAACAGATAGAACAACACCCGATTTATTTGAATACGAAAAGCGTCCTGGTAGACCAAAAACAAATCCCCTACCACGTGACATGCAGTTGAAAGTCAACAAACGTAATCAAATAAAACGAGACAAAGCACGTGGTTTAAAGCGTGTAGAATTTAAGGTTTCATCACAGTTATATCAAGCACTAAGCGATATGGCCGATGCGCAGAATATTAGCCGTAGCGCGTTGATTGAAACAATTTTACAAGAAAGATTGGCTATTGATAGATAGAAGGTTTTAAATCCATGTCAAGCGTAGGTATTTTTTTCGGAAGCGATACAGGCAATACTGAACACGTAGCAAAAATGATTCAGAAAGAATTAGGTAAAAAGCTCGTTGCTGTTCACGATATTGCAAAAAGTTCTAAAGAAGAGATTGCTGAATTCGATTTATTGTTATTCGGTATCCCCACTTGGTACTATGGCGAAGCGCAATGTGACTGGGATGATTTTTTCCCTGAGTTAGAAGAAGTAGACTTCGATGGTAAACTTGTTGCTATTTTTGGTTGCGGTGACCAAGAAGACTATGCTGAGTATTTCTTAGATGCGATGGGCATGATCAACGATATCGTTACTGAACGTGGTGCTATAGTTGTGGGTCACTGGCCTACTGAAGGTTACGACTTCGAAGCCTCAAAAGCGGTCATTGATGATAATCACTTTGTAGGCCTAGGCATTGATGAAGACCGTCAGCCAGAACTTACTGAAAAGCGTGTTAAAGAGTGGTGTGCTCAAGTTTATGAAGAAATGTGTTTAGCAGAACTTGCTGATTAATAACAAGTACTACTCGCATTTACTAGCTGATGTAAAGATGCACAACCAGTTCATTTTTGTCTAAAAAATCGGCAATTAAACGAATTGTTCTTTGCACTTAGTAACTAGGCACGTTATTCTAATATTTGCTAATGTGTCGTGTGCATCTTTATGATGCCTAGTATAAATAAATAAAATTGAGACAGATTTAATGACTGATCACAACTTGGAATTAAAAAAAGCAGGGTTAAAAGTAACACTGCCGCGTATTAAAATTTTAGAGATTCTACAATCTCCAGACAACCAACACATCAGCGCTGAAGATGTCTATAAAATTCTGTTAGACATTGGCGAAGAGATTGGTCTTGCAACTGTCTATCGTGTTTTAAACCAATTCGACGATGCAGGTATTGTATCTCGTCATCATTTTGAAGGTGGCAAGTCAGTTTTTGAATTATCGGGTAGTACTCACCACGANCACTTAGTGTGTTTAAAATGTGGTAAAGTTGTTGAGTTCGAAGATGATACGATTGAACGTCGCCAAGAAGAAATCGCAAAAGAGAACGGTATTAAACTAACAAACCACTCTCTTTACCTTTATGGTGAATGCGAAGACACTGCTAAGTGCAAAGAGTTCGCTGAATCAAATAGTTAAAATTTGATTTAGACATAAAAAAACCTGCATTAAGCAGGTTTTTTTATGTCTGTAGAAATTAATTAGATAATTTCTAGTAACTCAACATCAAAGATTAATGTTGAGAAAGGTGNGATTGCAGCACCTGCGCCACGCTCACCATAGGCAAGTTCGTGTGGTACGTATAAACGCCATTTTGAACCAGTACCCATCATTTGTACCGCTTCAGTCCANCCTTTGATAACACCGCTTACTGGGAATTCAGCAGGTTGACCACGCTCATAAGAGCTGTCAAAAACAGTACCGTTAATTAATGTACCGTGGTAATGAGCACGAATTGTAGACTCAGCAGTTGGCTTTTCACCCTCACCCGCTGTTAATACTTCGTACTGTAAGCCTGATTCAGTTACCGTAATTTCTGGACGTTTTGCATTTTCTTCTAAGAACGCAACACCTTCAGCAGCAAGTACTTTAGCTTCTTCTTCACGACGAGCTTGGATTTCTGCATTGATTTTTTCGAAAGCAGCTTGAATTGCAGGGATCTCAACTTGGAAATCACTTCCTGCGTATGCGTCTTTCATACCTTCAAAAACTGAGTTTAGGTTTAAACCTTCAAAAGGGTTAGCTTTAAGTTGCTCACCCATTTGTAAACCAATACCGTAGCTTGCTTTTTCAGCGTCTGTTGTAAAAATATCTGACATGTTTAAATTCACGTTTATTAGTTAAAAGATGCATTTATACTAACATAAAAAAACAACGAATAATGCTTAGTTTACTGCGTTTGCTCAGTGTTTAAACTAATTCGCTGCTTTATTTTTTCAATGACAAAGGTTGACGTTGGTAAACTTAAGATCATTGCGACAATAAAATAAACATCCATCAATNCTGCTTTACCGAGTATAACAAGTGGCACAATTAACAAGCCAACTGATGCGATATACAGTGCAGCTATAACAGGCCAATGCTTATCATATTTTCCAATTAAGTGACCAACCAGCACATTAAAACCGATGCCATAAGCAATCGATGTGAGTAAACCATGCTCTGGCTTTGCATCATGTGCCATAGCAACTAGAACATTCACGCCGCTATGATAAAAATAAGAAAAAACACTCCAAAGCAGAATATGTTTTATNAGGTGTTTAAAAGTAGACGAAGACTCGCTTGTTGACATGACTTATCTCCAGATAGCAAAAAACCGCCCTGTAGGCGGTTTTTTAAAAATAATGGTGGAGAGATAGGGATTTGAACCCTAGAGGGGCTACAAACCCCTGCCGGTTTTCAAGACCGGTGCATTCGACCACTCTGCCATCTC
>JGI25128J35275_1000564_pt1 | contig 11515 bp, 7 predicted proteins | sample ETNvirenome_2_60_FD_35275 | JGI IMG/M metagenome (IMG submission 35275)
TTANTGCATAATGACCAATAGCAACTGCTCCAGAACCAGCAGTATCTTCAGAACCTAATGCAGCTTTACCTATTGCGACATAATAACTACCAGTCGTGACTGCATCTCCTGCACAATGGCCAATAAGAACGTTGGATACACCAGTAGTTAAAGTTTTACCAGAATGAGGTCCAAAAAGTACATTATAATTTCCAAGAGTTAAAGAATCTCCAGCTTCATAACCAATTGCAACGTTACGTGAGGCAGTATTATCACCAGCAGTTCCAGATCCAGATCCTGCTTGATATCCAATGAATACGTTACCATTACCAGTACCATTATCAGAACCTGCGGATTTACCTAGTAAAATATTATGATCACCTGAGGTATGATAGAATCCTGCATAACTACCCAAAGCAATATTGCAATGTGAAGCAGCAAATCCCTTACCAGCATGACGACCAATTCCAATATTATCATCACCCGTAGTAAGGTCCTCCATCGCACCTGCTCCAAGTGCAACGTTGTTTATTCCATTATTATTAGAAGCAGTTCCAGTTCCCCTTCCTGCTGAACATCCTATGAATATATTACAACATCCAGTACCAATAAGTCCACCTGCATTGTTACCCAAAAATACGTTATGACAAGCAGTTGTAACAGAACAACCTGCAGTATATCCACCAAAGAAATTACAATTTCCACTCGTAATAGCTTTACCTGCCTGTTTACCAATTGCGACGTTTAAATCACCAGTTACAACACCAGTTCCCAGAGCCTGGTTACCCAGTGAGATATTACTATCACCAGTACTAACGTTTTGACCAGCACTACGACCAAGGAAAACATTATCATCACCGTCTGTCAGTCCTTTACCTGCAGCCTGACCAATAGCAACGTTGTAAGATGCATCGTTATCAGTTGCAGTTCCAGTTGATTCACCTGCATCCCTTCCTATGAATACGTTACATAAACCAGCACCAACATTCATACCTGCTTGTGGACCAAGTGCTATGTTAGAATTTGCAGAAACAGCACCTTTTAATGAATTACAACCCATAGCAATATTACCACTACCATCGGCAAGAACACATCCTGCTTGTCTACCAAATAAAATATTATAACCACCAGAAGTTACATTCTTTCCTGCCAGAGCTCCGAATGCTATGTTATATGAACCAGTATTATTTGAAGGAGTAGTACTACCAAATAATGCATAATAACCAAGAGCAATATTCCTACCACCACCAGCACGATATGTACCTGCTTTATCACCTATGAAAACATTATTACCCTGTGTTGTTGTTTCTCTACCTGCATTTGGTCCAAGAAAAACATTACCACCCCCAGTAGTTATAGATCTACCAGTGTTTTGGCCCATTAAAACATTAGCTTCACCAGTAGTTAAATTCTCACCTGCCTGTCTACCAAGAGCAACATTATCAGTTCCACTACTAATAACCTTTAATGCATTAAAACCCAAAGCAACATTATAACCTGCAGTATTAGCAGATATAGTACTGCTACCACGCATGGTATATTGACCCATTGCAATATTATGAAGACCATTACACAGACATGCACCTGTCTCAGGACCAATAATGATATTAGCACAAAGAGATATACTGTTCTTTGCGGCATAACATCCTAGTATTATGTTATCTGTAGCAGTAGTTAATGCACCACCAGCATAATTACCCAGAACAACATTACTAGCACCAGAAGTTAAATCTTTATGTGCACAGGTACCCATAGCAATATTATTATTACCAGTTACAACACCAGAATTTACAGCACCACAACCCATAAAAATATTTTGAGCACCAGAAGTAACTTTACATCCTGTTCGACATCCCATTCCTATGTTATGATTACCAGTCATAGGACCAAAACCAAGTGCCTCTCTACCTATACCAATACTACTTTGAGCACTAGTGGCTTTACAACCAGCATAATGTCCAAAGAAAACATTATACACACCATCAGTAATATCTCTACCTGCACCAGTTCCACCAAAAACATTATTCGTACCAGAAGTAATAGATTTACCTGCCTGTTTACCAATAGCAACGTTACCAGTACCAGTTACAGTGGCACCTCCCATAGAACACTGACCCAGTGCAATGTTATCAGCACCAGAAGTCATAGACGTTGCTGCCTTACAACCAATAACAATATTATTATCACCACTGTTTATAAGATAACCTGCTTCACGACCAAATATAACATTCTGATCACCAGCATTTAATGCCTTACCAGCACAATCACCCAGTGCAATGTTGTAACATGTATCAGCATCAGACGCAGCACCAGCACCTGTTCCAGCATATAAGTTCGCTTGATCGTCTGGTGAGAATCCAGCATCAATACCAGTTAAAGCACCACCATCTCCTTTAAAGCAAGTAGCACAGAATACACCACCACTATTAACTGCCTTAATAGNTGCAGTGTTAGCTAAACATACAGTGCTTGATTCATTACCACGTATCCAGTAATTATTACTAAAACCAATTGATAATTGACAGTCTCCAACAGCTGAGGCAGCACAATGATTATAACCTATTATAACATTTTGAATTCCTGATGTATTATTTCTACCAGCACAAGTACCCAAGAATGTATTACACGCACCAGAAGTTGTAGCCTCACCTGCATAATTTCCTATTGCAATATTTTCACATCCCGCATTACTAGAAGGAGTAGATCCACCTTTTAATGCACCATATCCTATTGCTACGTTACAACCACCTGCTCCTTGACGACACCAACCTGCTTGAGGACCAACATAAGTATTGTGCGATGCAGATAAATTATATCCTCCAGCACAAGCACCTAAGAAAACATTACAACCAGCAGAAGTAATAGATTTACCAGCATCCCTACCAATAGCAGTATTTAAGCTACCAGTATTACTAGCTATACTAGTGCTACCTCGTAATGCATTTCTACCAAATGCAACATTATCAGTACCACTACACAAGTTTTTACCAGCACTATTACCAACAAAATTGTTATGAGAACCAGTAGTCAATTGTGAACCAGTATATTGACCAATTGTTATGTTGTTACTACCAGTATGAGTAGCAGAACTAAGAGAGTCCTTACCGATTGCAATATTCTCAGCACCACTTGTTACACAACATCCAGCATTTGTACCCATGAAAACATTATGACCACCAGTTACAACGCCAGTTCCCATTGCTAACTGACCCAGTGCAATGTTATTATAACCAGAAGTTGTTGCTTTACCCGCTTCCTTTCCAAATGCTATATTATAATTACCAGTTACAGCACCAGCACCAAGAGCTAACTGACCCTGTGCAATGTTACCAGAACCAGAAGTTATTTTATTACCTGCACCACATCCTAAAACAACATTTTTACCACCTGTCGTGATTTCTGCAAGTGCATATTTACCAAGTGCTACGTTCATAGAACCAGTTCTGGTTCCACTAGCTAAACCTTCTCCTGTTTGATATCCAAGATAAACATTATCTGCTGCACCAGTGAGTTTTCCTCCAGCACCATTACCAATTACGACATTATTTGCGGCTACGTTTAACTTTCCAACTTCTGCTCCAATATACACATTAGCATCACCAGATGTATTTGAGCATCCAGCATTCCGTCCAAGGAATACATTATCATCACCTGCATTTAATGCTGCACCAGAGTTACAACCAAGCATAATGTTGAAACAGGTATCAGCATCTCTAGCTGCACCAGCACCAGTACCTGCTACTAAGTTCTCTTGTGAGTCTGCTCCAAATCCAGGAACAGTAACAGTAGCATTAGCTCCAGAACCTGTTGCAGTTACACCAGGACCAACAAAATCAATTGAATTTATACCACCAGACGTTCCTACCGCACTTCCTTCCTCTTTTACAGTTATACCACCTATCTTATCTCCAATTATACTAGTTATATTTTGTCCATTACCCCAAAGTTCATGAGCAGATACAATACCAACGGCTAACTTACCAGTATTCGCAGACGTAACTGCTGCTGTTGGATTAGTAGTTCCGATTCCAACATTACTGGAATTTATAATCTGTCTACTATCGTCAATAATAGTAGAGCCTGATATTTTAATTGCCATTTACTTACCGTCTTCGTTTTGAACTGGGTATTTTTTTATATTTATAAATTAATTCTATGGAAGTTTACTCTTCAATTCATCAATCTGAATTTGCTGTTCCTTAACAGCCTCAATGAGTAGACCAATTAAACCATTGTAGTTAACAGTTTTAGGATCACCATCCGTTACAAGTTCAGGTAATATCTCTTGAACTTGATCAGCAATAACACCAAGGGCAGGTTTGTTATTCTCTTTCCAATTAAAGGATACACCTTCAATTTGAACAAGTTTAGCAAGTGGATCTTCAATTACTTGGATATTATCCTTTAATCTAATATCAGAAGTAGAGTTGAAATCAGTTGCTTGACAAGTTCCCGTTACGGTAACTCCCGTCGTAGTCGTCTCAAATTTTTTGACATTATCATAGTACAAATCTACTGATCCATTAGTGGTAGCTACTATTTTATTTTCAGTTCCAGCACCATCAGTGATTCTTACAGCATCATTAGCACCTATAATAATATTTCCAGTTCCTTGATCGATAACATATGAATCCGATCCACCATGATATATCTGTAAATCTGTGCCGTTTCCAAACTGTGCTTTACAATTATCTTTAAGAGTTATAAAAACATGACTGGAACTAAAATTATTATCAATAATAACATCATTGTTACCAGAGTCATCTTGAACGTAAATACCAGTGAAAGTTGATACACCAGTTACTTTTAAATTACCATTTACAGTTAGATCAGTAAAATCAGAACTGGCACCAGTATTAATACCAGTAACAGCTACATTAGTTAATGCTGCTCCATTACCAGCAAAAGCATTAGCAGTTAAAGTAGTTCCATTAAATGTTAAGTTAGCACTATCTTGGAGTTCTCCACTAGCACCAGCATAAACAACTCTAGTATTAGTTAAATCAGATACCTTGGCTGTCGATGCAGTTAAACTTGCAATGGTTCCAAGAGATGTTAATGATGAATTAACCACACCACCACCCAAAGTAGTAGCAGTTAATACATCAGTACCAGCAATCTCATAATGCTTTCCTGATGCAAGGTTCCAGTTTTCACTAGACATCAATGCAGAAGTAGCATTATTCCATGTTATTGATTTCCTAATACCAGTAGAACCTATACCAATACCAGCACCATCAAGAAGCACATTAGTACCTGCAGTTGTTGCAATACCAATTTGGAAATCACCAAGTTCAATCTTATCAACATCAATGATTACTTCCTTACCATCTACATATAAGTCACCTCTAATTCTTACAATACCACTTGTTGCACCTACACCTGTTGGATGAGGATCGATCCAAATTTCTTCTGGACCTTCAATATATGCTGTCTTTCCAGTTCCACTTGCAACAGAAACACCTATACCAGTAGTCTGGAATTTAAGACTATCTGCATCATAAAGGAATGTTTTACCATTAGCACCTTTACCAAGAGTGTTTATTCCTGAGGAGAAAACATTATTAAAAGTAGAACCACCTGCAGTATCAATACCTGGAAGATTAGTTAATTGAGAACCATCACCAGCAAAAGCATTAGCAGTTAAAGTAGTTCCATTAAAAGTTAAATTAGCACTGTCTTGAAGTTCTCCACTTGCACCAGCATAAACAACACGACCATTTGTTAGGTCAGAAACTTTTGCACTTGATGCAGTTAAAGATGCAATCGTACCTAATGATGTAACATTTGGTTGTGCAGCAGTTTGTAAGGTTCCTGTAACATTACCCTCTAATGCACCCTTAAATGTTGTTGCAGTTAGAACACCAGTAACAACAGCACCTGAAGTATTTGCTTGAACTCTTGTAGTACCACCAGTATCTTTAAGAGAAGTAGCATCAATACCAGTTAAAGCAGAACCATCACCATGAAATGATGTTGCTGTTACAGATGCTATACCAGATATGTTTGTAGAATTATCACCTACAATATTACCATTAGCCGTTATGTTACCAGAAACTGTTACTGCACTTAGAGTTCCTAAGGAAGTAATATTTGTCTGAGCAGCAGTTTGTAATGTTCCTGATAAAGTCGTAGCAGTAACACCAGCAATACCTGTAATATTTGTTGAGTTATCACCTACAATATTACCATTCGCATTTATATTACCAGCAAATGTAGAGACACCAGAAACATTAATATTGGTAAAATTTGATGTACCAGACGTACTAATACCTGGAACATCAAGATTGGTTAATGCTGCTCCATTACCAGCAAAAGCATTAGCAGTTAAAGTAGTTCCGTTAAATGTTAAGTTAGCACTATCCTGTAATTCTCCACCAGCACCAGCATAAACAACACGTCCAGATGTTAGATCTTCTACCTTAAAAGTATTTGCCTGACCGCCAGCGTTTATATCAACAAGACCACCTATTGTAGTAATACCAGTTATAAGAACTGAACTCTCTATATCTAAATCACCTTGATATGTCGATACACCAGTAACCTTAAAATTGGTTGAATTTATATTTGTCGCAGTTAGAATACCAGTAGTGGCCATCAAACCACTAGCATTAGCTTTGAGGAAGGTAACAGAATTATTCTTACTATTAATGCTAGTAGCATCACCACGAATATCTAATACTGGAGAATTATTTTTAATGTAACTATTACCACCAGCAGTATGGAATAGTTCTAAATCATCATCATTCCCAAGAAACAAACTTCTATTATCAGGAAGATATACAGTATTTAAATTAGAATTACCAGTAACTGTTAAATTATTAAAAGTAGATGTTCCAGATGTATTAATACCTGGAGTACTAGTACCTGTTAAATCAGAACCATCACCAAAATATTTTGTAGCACTAACAATACCAATTACAGATAAGGATTCCTTATTTTCACTATAAGAGGTTATACCAACCTTGAGTTCTTTGACTCTACCGCTAACGTATTTTGTGGCCATTTTAGTTTAAAGTCTCTAATACACTACCTAAAAATTTAACATCACTTCCATTACTGGCTTCTAACATAAGAATATCATCAGTTTCAAGAACAAGTTTACCTGGAAGTAAATTTGCAGTATCACTTGCCTCAATAGGCAAATCTTTTACAATCTCTGTTGTTACACTACCTCTTTTATGTGATAAAGAAACTGTACGTGTAACAGAACCTACATTAGCAGCTTGTGCTAATAGAACAACACCAGTATATCCAACAGGTGCAGTATAAATTCCAACAGCACCTCCCGTAGGTGCAACATATGGTATGGTTTGGAATACGTTAAGTGCTAATGCCATTCTTTTAATCTCCTCCTAATGCTAGAATGAACGGTGTCATAGTCGAGAACAAACTCTTGGAATAGAAATTACCAGAGATAGTTCCTGTTTGTTGATCAATGATGACACCATCACCAATCCTAAATTGACCTGCTTGGTCAGTACTTGTAAAGATAGTCAATCCACCATTACGATCTTCAACTTCATTGTCCTGAATCGGAACAGCACCTTTAGCAGGTAAAGAATTAACTGGATCAACTCCTGTTCCGATATACTCAAATGAATGACTGGATGCTATAATCCTACTTTGCTTATGGAAAGGAACTGTAGTTCCTACACCAACTGCATATGGAACATTATCATCAACAGTAATTGTAGTTATGCCAGAAGTTAATGGAGTTGAATTTTTTATAGAATAATACTTCTGCTTCATCGTTACAGATGCAGTAGCACTTCCAGTAACAGTAATAGTAGGTGTTGAAGTATATCCTCTTCCAGAAGAAACCAATTCTATTTCATCAACAATACCATTTTTAATGGTTGCAACTGCTGTTGCCTGTATTCCCCATGCAGTTCCTGGTGCAGCAATAGTTACTGTAGGTGGGCTTGTATATCCAGAACCACCATCTGTTACATTTATTTTTTGAACTTCCTGATATAGAGTATCAAAATATACAACCTGTCCATTATAAGGTCTTATTATATCCTGCGTTACAACTCCTCCAGAATTATAGGTATGAGTAACTGTTGAAGGACCAACATTAGTTGTAAATGATGTTGGTGAAATAACAGATTTTACTTCAAATACATATCCAACTTTTCCATCTGGATAATTCTTATTTCCATATGCACAAGTCAAATTAACATTAGCCATTGTAATTCCCATTCCAACTTCAAATCCATGATTACTGGAAGTTGAAACAGTTGCAAGACCAGATACATTATCATAAAGGAATCCAGAAACATTTATATTAGGTGTGTTTAAATTTAATACAAAATTATCTTGATTAGCAACCTGAGAACTGGTTATAATACCTGTATATTTTTTAGATCCAACTCCATCAGAAACCATTCCATAATTTCCAAATGAAGAGTTTGAGTTTGTTACATCACACTGACCACCACTATGACAAGTAATACCAATATCATTATTGATAGTAAACATTGAAACTATCTGGGCATATCCTTCATTACTAATTGAAACTCCAATACCATTAGAATTATATTGAGTAAAGGAGTCAGTAACCATACTCTTAAATGGACCAATCGATTTAGATCCATCAATTTTTAATCCAATACTATTAGTAACAAAATTAGTACAGTTACGAATATATGCTGACTGATTGTAATAATAAATTTTATCTGGATTAAATGCACATATAGCTTTACCAACATTCATTGTACCAGTATAAGATAATTCAGTAATATAATTTCCTGGTGCTACATGAAATAAATCACTACCAGCATTTTGCGGAACTACTGATACTTCTCTTAAACTATCACCAACAATACTTATTTGTGGTGGTAAAACAATTGGATTATTTTCTGTATATGTTCCTGCACTAACTCTTATTACATCTCCTTCAGATGCAGATCCAACAGCACTTTTAATTGATGCTTTTGCATCTCCTATTTTTCTTCCAGAATTATCATCTTTACCATCTTTAGTTACATACCATATATTCGTTACTGTTACTCCAGCACCTGCTCTAACAACTTCAGTAGAATATCCTTTTCCAACATTAAGAGTAAACTGTGTTGTTGATGTTACGGTAACAGCAGTAGTTACTCCTGCAATTGGATCAGTTGCACGAGGATATGGATGATTTGTTTGATTATTATCTGCGTCGCAAGTAAATACTATTGATTCATTATCAAGAGTGATGGTGTCATTCGTTGACAACCCATGAGCAGAACCAAAGTCTAATGTAAGAACACCTGTGGAAGGAATATAAGTTGCTCCATTTGGCGTTTTTTGATTTCCGTTCTCTGAACCACTCTGTACATTAACTGCATTGTTATTTGCAGATACGAATGTATGTGTAAATGCCCTCTGTCTCAGAGTTACTAGTTCAGCATCGTTTGTATTAAGTGCTAATTCCCCTAATGCTAAATCTGTAACCTGCGGTCTTTTACCAGGTACCGCAGACCTTTTAATCTTTATAGATGTTGCCATTTACTACATTCGGTATGTACCAGAAACGACAGTATATACTGCCTTCATTTATTTATACAAAAATCAAGATAGGTTGTTTCTTCTTGGTTTATATAAGAATAAATTTTGGGATTGTTCTGGTTTCATCCACTCCATAATTCTATTATATTTTTTGACACTAAAAAAGTCCTGAGAGAGATACCATTCCTCCCAAGGACTATGAGCTTTGTCTTGATTACATTTATGGCAGCAACAAACTACATTCTTTGTGAAGTCTGTTCCTCCCTTAGCACGAGGAACTATATGATCGATTGTTAAATTCTTTCCTGACCCGCAATATGCACATCTATAATTCCATTTCTCCTTTACATTCCTCCTCCACATTCGTTTTGCTTCATTTGAACTCAGTGTTTCTAAATTAAACAAATACTGACGGGGGGAAGATAGGATTTCCATAAGCACATGCGACTTACGATTATTTATTATTCCTCACCTTCCTTAATCCTTTCTTCCATATCTCTATTTCTAATAATAATTCTACTATTCTTATGATCAGGAATAAATTCAATTACATCATCATGCGGCCACATCATCTCTTCATATAAAGCATTAAGACGATCCATGTCTTCCCATAGATCATTTACATACCCTTTCTTTGGCCAATCCTCATCTGAGTAATTCTCTTCTGGTTCTAGGTCTCCGTGCATGTTAGTTAGTCTCCTGTAGTTTTTTTAGTATAATTTTATAAGGTTCTATAATATCACCCTCATCATTACGAAATAGATCTTTATCCATACTTTGTTGTGTCCCAGTTTTCCATAATCGGCAACTATCAGGACTTATCTCATCAGCAAGAAGTAAATTCCCCTTACTATCTACACCAAACTCAACTTTAAAGTCAACTAAATCAAGTCCAATGTTATGAAATACTTTTATTAAGACCTTATTAATCTTTAATGCAGGTTCAATAAATTCCTCTGGATCATGTCCCATATACTTCATACGATCAAATGTAAGAAGTGGATCATCTTTACTATCATCCTTTAAATGAAACTCTACTAGTGGTTTTATAAACAATTTACCCTCTGGAATTGTAGTCTGTCTACAAATAGAACCAGCAGAAATATTTCTCACTATAACTTCAAGTGGAATAATATCAACCTTCTTGCAAGACATAATACTTACAGGAAAGGTATCAAGATAATGAGTATCGATTCCTTCTTCCTCTAACTTCTTAAAAATAATAGCAGATATTTCACAACAAATACGACCCTTATCTTCTACTAGTAGTTCCTTCTTACCATTACCAGCAGTAACCTTATCCTCATATTGTATGAGAACTTTATCAGGATCATCAGTAGTAAATACTGTCTTCACCTTTCCTTTAATAATTTCAGTTGTAGTCATTATATACCTTGATCTTTCTGTTTTCTAAAGAACTCACCTAAAGATGATTGTAATTGACCTTCATTTTCTTTAGGATCTAACTTATCATATCCCTTCATCTTTTTCCATTTGCCATATAGTGCTTGCAAGATCCAGCTAGATGCAAGACTATCTGGTCCTTTCTCTAGCAGTTCAAGATGCCTTTCATTACTGGTATAAGATTTATACTCTTCTCTCCAATTGGAATCATCATAAGGTTTGTTTGTCATTATTTGTAGGCAAAGGTTTTCTTTTTGATTTGAGTATCACCATCTGGTGAAGTTTGACCTGGTTTAAATTTACCTGCTTTTATTTTTTTAACGTTTTTACCTTGAGCATCTTTACCGAGTCCACCTTTTCTAGTTGCTGATACTGTACCAGTTTTTTTGGTTTGTGTCAAGACCGCATCCTGACCATATTTCTTACCTAAAGATTTAATTGCTTTCTTAAACTTCCTTTTACTTTTCTTACCAGAAGTAACTACATGACTTCTCTCTTTAACCTTTGTAGTCTTACCAGTCTTGTCATCCTTCTCATCCCATCTTCCAGATACCTTAGTGGCACCAGGTAAACCCTTACCCTTGATATCTTTATCTAACTGCTTTGCTCTTGCCTTATTTTCTTTCTTTGATTTGTC
>JGI25128J35275_1000567_pt1 | contig 11472 bp, 11 predicted proteins | sample ETNvirenome_2_60_FD_35275 | JGI IMG/M metagenome (IMG submission 35275)
CTACATGTAGTCTATTAGCTGTTGCTGCAGTCACTTTTAGTATCTCACTTTCCTCTAATACTAAAGGGGCTGATAATAATTCTGTTGTGGCATTGGCTGATATAGCTTTAGTTTTAAAAAGACTAAAGACATTATCACTAGTATCTGTAATGGTTACTGTTATAGTATCTGCATTTCCAGAATCCTCTGATACTAATATAGATTTAATTATAGCTGTAGTAGCCGAAGGCACTGTGTATAGTGTTGTAGCTGATGTAGTTGTTAAATCTACTTTTTTATTTACAAATGAATTAGCCAAAGAAAAAAGCCTCCGCCTCTGATTCGTCTTTTAAATCTTGTTGATAAGTAGTATTTAATTTTTGCACAATACTATCAACATCTCTTACAAAAGATTGTTGAATTTGTTGATCATAATTTTTTGCAGGTTGTGTTAAAGATTGTACTATTCTAGCCATTATCTTCTACCATCTGGTTGATAATCTATTCTAAATGTTCCAAGTTTCCAAAATTGACTTGTGCTAGTGTTGTCTATTTTTAATGATATTGATCTAGCTCTAGCTCGTGTATCTATTTTTTGTGTACCACTGGTTACAGTAAACGGACCTAATGTAGAACTAGCTGCAGTATCATTTGGAAAGTCCCTTAAATTTAATGTTATTCTTGCATCACCTGTTTGAGATAAAAAGTCTGGTATCACTCTTCTTATTTTCATCATAAACTCACCATCACCAGCCAAACCTTGTTGACCTATATCAAAGTCTCCTGATTCTATATTTGCAGTGATTGCAGTTGTCTGACCTTCTTTTACTTGATTTAATCCTGTTTCATGTTCATAATATGTTGATGTACCATCACTATTACCAAAAACATAATTAGTATCTGTTACCGCAGTTGTGCCACTTGAATCATATTCTGTTGCATGTGGTTTACCAAACACAGCTGAATCTTGCCATGCAGTTCTAGCTAATGTGCCTGTTGTCCATACCGGTCGCTCGGGACTTGAGTCTAAATAATTATAAGCCACCATTCTATTTACTGTCCCTGAACCTGAGTTAGGATAAAACCACATAACTTCACCAAACAAATTATTAAGACCTGCATTGATATGTTGTTTAGGAATTGTATTAATATCGTCAAACACATGATCCTCTACTAAACAAGGCAGTGATTCTAATTTACCAGTGTATCTAAAGAAACCATTCTCCGACATCCAATAAGCTGCACCGTCAACTTCAACAGCTGCGTTCTGTCCAATTAATCCACAGTTTGTACCAACTTGTTGAAATGAGAAAGTAAATGGTGGACCAACAAAACGCATAATAAATAATGCAGTATCAGTCCATATATAAATCGCATCACGACCTCTAATAGCTCCAACAAGTTTAGATCCGTCTGAAAGTCTTTGCGTACCTGCTGTGTTTGTTGCTGATGGTGTATATGTGTTAATATCTTCTTGAGAAGAGAATCTTATAAACATAGGATCTTGTGTAGATTTAGTTCCTATTGTTGTTTCTGTTCCAAAAAAGATTAAGTGTCTATCGGGTGTGGATACTAAACTAAATGCAGATGCTGTCGGCGCTCCTGTTATAATAGTTGCTCTTGTGTTGTTTGCTCCTGTAGGATTTGAGTCCCATTCAAAACTTTCACCTCCATTAATTGTTGCAATAAGTTTATTACCAAAGTTATCTAATGACCATAACCCTGGTGCTGTTATTACGTCACCTGATGCTGCAGCGTTCCATGCAAAAAATTCAGATGCATCAGTTACCGTGTCACCAGATGAATGTGAGGCAGCAGTGGTTCCTGAAGCCCCTCTTGTTAAACCTGTTAAAGTATTTCCGCTATTACCTGTATAAGTAATTAATTCATTGTCTATTAAAACTGTACCAGAAGATGGAAACGAAGATGAACTAGCCATACTTAAACTTGTAACAGATGTATTAATGTCTGCTGAAAGAGTAGATGTAAATTGTCCTGTTTTAAAACCACTCCAAGGACCAAGTCCAAATCCAGTAGATGCAACTTCTACTGCTGGTCCAACAGGATAGTAATGTTTAACTCTAATACCACCAGATGTAGTTCCTCCTGATCCTGATTCATTTGATCCAACATTTATTGTTAAAGTTGTAGATGATGGTATTGACGTAACCATAAATTTATTATCATCAAAATTTTGTGAATTAAAATTAGAATTAGTTATTCCTGAAAAATTATCTAATAATATAATATCAAATTTATTTATATTATGAGCAGAAGAAAAAGTTAAAGTCACAACAGCTGAACCGTTAGTTGTTGTAAATGCACTTGATAAAGTTGTTGTAGATTTAATAGGGTGTATATCATAAAAAACACCACCTGAATAAGCATATAAAATTCTATTAGTTCCAAGCACAGCATATTTGATACCCGACGTATTTATGAAGTGATGAACAGCTGTATTACGACCTGTAATATCAACCGATCCTAACTGTGACCAACCACCTATTTTTTCTGGAGAACCATATCTAAAACGAACGTTATCACCATTAACCCATTGGCTTTCGCCACCAGTTGATGTAACTTGTTTATTAAATCCAGGTGCAAATTTTACTTTTTGTAACATATAAAAAACCTATAATAATTAGGCAGGAGATGGTGTGGTGGAATCTCCCGCCAAATTATTATTGTACAATATTATTTAGGTAATTTAAAGCCTTTAAACCAAGCTGGCAACCCTAAAAAAGGACGTTTATCAAATTCGTTTTCTTTTGCCATTTTTGAATTAGCTTTGTTATAGTGTAAAAATACTTGTCCACAATGCTTACCAGTAAACTCTTCTCTCCAATGTTCTAAATCACAACCAGAATATATTAACATGTCTCCAGGATTTAAGTTAACTTTAATTCCCGCTTGACCCTTGTTGCCTGTTGGATCTAAATATATTGGCCAGTTATCTCCACCTAAATTTAATGTCGTAGATATTTCACAAGAGTACCTGTCTTTATGACGAGCTAATACATCACCTGGTTTATATATTCTTGCATAAGAATAAGTTTCTGATAATTTTAATCCTGTATGTTTTTCCATAACAGGTCTTACTTTTTGTAATAAAGTTTCCATTACTAAATCACTGTAATGAGAATATGTATTAGGAACTTGTTCATCTGCCCATGTACCAAAATACTCTGTAAATGGAGATATGTATCTTTGATCAAATAAAAATCTAGAAACTTTTCTTTTATTTAAAAAATAAGCGTAACAAAAATCTGCCATTTCTTTAGAGATTGCATTTTTTAAAACACTATATTTATTTTTTTGAAAAGCCGATTTTTTTAATGACATTTTTTCCTTTCAGTTGCATTTTTGATTTTATAAAATTATCTATAAAGTTTGGTTTATTCTTTAAACTACCTGTTTCTAATGTGGTTTTAATTATTGCTTTTTTCATATCTTTATTTAATTTTGACATTTAATACACTCTTTGGTATGGCTTGACAGTTCCAATGTATAAATCTAAATGGTTCATATCCCATGTCAACAATATATTGATGTGGCATATACGATGGAAAAAATATCATTCTACCTGGTTTTACTTTATAACTTATCTGAGTTGATGCATGAGTAACTTTTGTTTTATCTTTTTCAGGTAATAAATTCATTACATTACCTGCTCTTGGATCTTCAAACATTGGCATTGATGTTGCTTCACTTGCTTTTAAAAAATAAAAACCAGACATGTGTCCGTTCCAGTGTGTGTGTAAAGTGTGATGACCACCTCCTTGTTTTGCAAATTCTTGTACCCACATTTCAGTTATAAACACTTGATAATTAGTTAAATCAAAACCCATTTCTCCTAATAAATTATGTGAAGTTGCACCTACATATTCCATTAGATCTTTAAATTTAGGATCTCCTATTAAAGAAGTTGAGTGAAAAACATGACTCATATCTCCTTTATCTCCAAATTTTTTGTTTCTTTTATCTATATCTTTTTTAAGGTTTTTTTTAGATTTTTTAATATATTTATCAGACGCTTTATTTAATTGATTTACATATTTAGGTTCATCTGCAAACCATATAGGACATTTAAAATATTCTTCTAAATTTAATTGATTTGGAAAACTCATTTAAATGGCCACCCTAAATTCCATATTACTAGACTATGCCTTGATCCACTTTTAACAGGACACACTCTATGCCAAACAAAACCAGGAAATACAACTAAAGATCCTTTTGGTAATATCTCTTTACATTTTTTAACATTACGTTTTTTGTCTGGATCTAGATTTCTAAAATCAAATTCTAACTCACCACCTTTATAATTTTTTGGATCTGATAATGTAACTGTAACAGATAGTTTTCTTATTTTACCGTGCGATGGTGTGTTGGGTTGATTATAAGGTTTATCCCAACCATCACAATGCCAATCATAAAATTGACTTTTTTCATATTTAGTAAATTGACAAGACTCAGAAAAATCCCATTGAAAGTTCCATCCGGCGTTTTGATTTGCTTGATGAACATAGGGTTGAATTTCTTTATATATCCATCTATCACTCATCCAAACAATATTAGAATCTCTTTTCTTTTTTAAATCTTTTACTTGATTTTTATTTAATTTTTCATTATTAAATCCACCTGTAACTGCCATTTGATCTTGTATAGATTTTCCATAACGAACGATATCATCACAAATTCTATGAGGAATAGCTGATTTAAAATACCAATAATAATTTGTTAATTGCATGTTCTTTCTTTACCACACTATACTTAGTTTTAAGTAACTGTCAATGTTCCAGAAACTGTAAAAGTAGCTAATTTATCTCCTCCTGGATGTGTTGCAACTGCGTTAGTACATGGTGATGCCGCAAGTGTTACATCTCCAGGTGCTCTTACTATTACAACTCCTGATCCGCCAGCTGCTCCAGTTGTAGGTGATCCAGCTCCACCACCGCCACCACCTGTATTAGCAGTTCCAGCGACTCCAGCTGTGCTAGGATTACCACCAGCTCCACCACCACCACATCCTCCAGCTCTAACTGAACCTGGAGCGTTAGAACCACCGCCACCACCAGCAAAAGCTGTTATTGAAAACGGAGTTCCACATGAATTAATTGTATTGGGTGCACCATCTCCACCAACACCTGGTCCACCACCAGGAAAAGTAGGTCCTCCAACAGCAGTTGCACCACCACCTCCACCACCACCATCGTTATTTGCCGCACCACCATTTCCTCCAGCGTTACCTTGAGGAGGAGATACAGGAGGAGTATTTCCTGTTCCACCTGTTCCATAAAGATTAGGGTTTGGTATTGAGCAACCGTGACCTGATCCACCACCACCTCCAGATCCACCTGGTTCACCATTAATAGTTGCTGGTCCTCCGTGACCACCACCTGTTGATGTTATTGCAGAAGGTGTTCCTAACACTGAATTTGATCCACAAGCAGATGCACTTCCCCCTGCTCCTATCGTTATTGGATAAGTAACACCTGGAGTTATGTTTGACAGACTTATAGCTGATCCTCGTAAAGGAGATGGTCCATAACCAGTGGCTCTATAACCACCAGCACCGCCTCCACCATTTCTACTAAAAGTACCATTACCACCACCGCCACCACCAGCGACTACGAGATAATTTAATGTAAATGTTAATAATTTTTTAGGCCATATAGAAGCTCCACATGCTCCAGCTGTTTGAGCTGTAAAGTGTGTTTTTAAATTCCACATACCACTCGCTTTACTTAATTCTTTTACAACTACAACTCCTGAACCACCGTTACCACCATTAGATACAGCTCCGCTTCCAGCATTACGACCGCCACCACCGCCACCTGATCCTGTATTTGCTGTAGCATTTGATCCCACAGCGTTTACACCACCATTACCACCTCCTCCTGATCCACCCGAACCAGCAGTGTTACAATTATCGTTTCCACCTCCACCACCACCTGCTCTAGTCACAGAACATCCTGTAATACTTGATGCTACGCCTGCTCCTCCAGCTCCAGAAACATTACAAGCTAAAGCATTTGCGCCAACAGCACCAGCACCGCCACCACCGCCTGTACCAAGTGTAGGGGTTGGTGAGTTCCACCCTATCGGATTAGAACCTCCATGGTTTCCTTGCGGTGGATCTGTTGGTGGCGTATTACCTCGACCTGATTGACAAGGATTACTTTTCCAAATTGCAGTGCCTCCACCTGAACCTCCTGGATGACCCCCATAATTAAATGTGTCTGGAGATGGAGGAGCAGTAGAACAATTACTAGAACCACCACCTCCACCAGTAGAAGTAGATCCAAAAGCTGTAGAATTTGAACCGTTACCTCCAAATGCAGTAACGTCCGTTGCTCCAGACGCTCCACCGCCAATAGTTATTGGATATTGAGTTGATCCACAAACTATTATTTCTATATCTTGATAACCACCAGCACCTCCTCCACCTGCTCTACCTTTTCCACCTCCGCCGCCACCAGCGATTAATAAAGTTTGAGCAATTTTAGTGTTTGCAGTTGTGCAAATATTTCCTGATGATGTAAATGAAGTAACCGTACATTTCCCAAAAGAAGCTGTGTTTTTTTTTCCAGTTATACCACCGTTGGTTCTAGCCATTTAAGTCTCCTATTCGGACACCCAAGCTGTGCCGTTCCAATCGTATATAGTTTTGGTTTCTGATTCGTCGTTTGATTTAGTTGCTTTCCAACCTTTTGTATTATCTGAATTATAAGCTGTTTCGTTCCAATAAATGCTATAAAACCATGAAGGGGTGCTTTCACCATCGTCTGTTACCGATGGATAAGTTATAGGTGCTTTCCAATCGTCACTTGAATCAAGTGACCATGAAGCAAAAGGCTGCGGTAGTAAAAATTTATTTTTTGATGTATTATAGATATAACCTATGCCTGCGTATTGTTTTCTAAAATTATTGTTATAAGAAGTTTGTTTCCATGTACCACCACCAAAAAAATTAATACACCATGTTTCTCCATCAACGTGTTCATCTGAAGGAACAACACCATTATCTACAACCACAACTCTTTTTACAACTAAATGTGTATCAGATGTAAAACCTGTTGGATCGGTTTTTGATTCTAATTCTGCAAAATGTGCCATAATTTATCCTTATGTTTATTTATATTATTATATTTATTTAGTCAATTTTTTCTAAAAACTCCATACTCCTGATTTTACTTGATCATATACTTCATTAATATTCCATACTCCAGGAGCTATTTTTTGAGTTGATTCTGGTTCTTTAATAACTACAACACCTGCTCCACCTGCTCCTCCAGGATTACCAGAGTTTGCTCCACCTCCGCCACCACCACCAGTGTTAACTGTTCCTGCAACTCCACAACCTGGTCCTGGACTTCCTGGACTACCACCATTTCCTCCACCACCTGCTCCTCCTGTTCCGTGCTTGCCTGCACCACTGTGTGTGCCTCCACCTCCACCGCCAGCATATGTTACATCTGATCCAGTGATTGTATTAGGTGCTCCTGCTCCACCTGGTCCACCTGGCCCACCAGCAGGACTAGGATTATTTGAGCCCGCAGCAGTTGCTCCACCACCGCCACCACCTGAGGGAGAATTACCAGGGCCTCCACCTCCTCCTCCAGGATTTCCTTGAGAAGGACTAACGGGTGGAGTATTACCAGCGCCACCACAAGCTCTAGGTACATTTCCTTCGCCTGTGCCGCCACCACCACCTGATCCTCCAGTTCCTCCCGGTTGTTTAGTTTGAACGTTTGTATTTCTATAAGCAGCGCCTGCACCACCACCTGTTGATGTAATCGAAGAAAAAACTGAATTACTACCTCTTGAACCACCAGAGCCACAACAAGAACCACCTGTTGGAGGTCCAGCATCACCAGCGGCTCCTCCCGAATTTGAACCAGCAGCACCGCCTGCTCCAATTGTTATTGGATATGAGGTGTTTTTAGTTACAGGGATAGCGGATCCTCTTAATGGACTAGGGCCAAAGCCTGAAGCTCTATACCCTCCTGCTCCACCGCCACCAGCTCTATATCCTCCTCCACCGCCACCACCAGCTACTACTAAATAATCAGCATTAGCAGTTGCTTGTGCAGTAAAAGTTCCTGAGGAAGTAAATGAAGTTACTTTTGCTGAAATTGGTGAACACGTTGCTTCTTGTACTGGTCCTATAATTCCGCCATTAGCCATAGCCTATAAAACCTCCTACGCGTCGTCTAATAGTTCATATGAAACAAAATAACTTAAATCATTTGCAGCCGAAGCTGTAAAATACAATAAGTCAGTTTCATCTAAGTATATTGGATTTTCTAAAAAACTTAATGTTGCATCTGCTGGAACTGAAATAGTTTTTGCAAGATCAACATAGTTAGATCCATTATCTATACTAACTTCTATTGTAATATTAGCAGCGCTTGACCCATCGACGTTTGCTACTAAGATTGTATTTATTTTTGCTACTTTATCGGCTGGAACATCAATTGCTTCGGTTCTTGATGTGCCTGTCAATTTAGCAGCTGCATTTTTTGCATTTATTGTTGCTACGTTTACTATATTTGGTGTTGCCATATTATCTCCTTTTTATCCGAATACGATCGCCATTGCAATAGCTTTTCCTATTGTTGCTGCACTTCCCGCAGCGTATGTTTTAATCCTTGAAGCAGCAACTTTTCTATTAGTTCCTCCTGCTCCATTATCTATTATAAATAAATCTGCATCTACAATATCTTCTCCAATATCTGTTGCCCCGTCTATATCTAAACCACCTATAGGTACAACAGGTGCTTGACTAAATGTTACAACCCCACCCGATGAAATTGCCATTGCATCTGTATCAGAGGCAGAACCTATTTGTCCACCATCTGCTATTACAAGATCGTGATTTAATATAAGAGTACCAGCATCTGACATATCAAAAGTACCTGCTGTAATACCTGATCCACCGTCGTTTCCTCTAAAAGTTATATCAGTATCGGAGACAGACGATTTTAAATCAAAATTAGTTCCATTCTTCTTAATATGACCAAATTGACTTCCATCTGCTTTAAATGATATAGTAAAATCTGGAGAACCCACATCTAAATGAATTTGACCATCAGCATCAAGAGTAAGAGTGCCGCTAGAGTCAATTTCTAGATTTGTACCATCACCTACTATTTTTTCTCCAGCATCACCAAATTGTACAAAAGAATCATTTGCTAAAATAACATCNTGTGAAACAGTTAAAGTACCATCAGAAGACAATGACATTTTCTCAGNTGCTGTTTCACTAGCTGCGGTTTTAAAACTTAATTTAGTAGCATTATTATCAGCTGCAAAATCACCTTCGGATACAGCTGCAATACTTGCAGCAACTAATCTTGAATCTGTACCAGTTCCTTCACTTACTGCTTGGAAATTTAATTGACCTATAATATCATCAGCAGCAATATCAGCTTCGTCAGTAGCTAGTGTTAAATTTACAGTGCTATCATCACCTGTTGCTGTATGTAATAAAGTTAAACCAGAATTGTGAACATGTTGTAATCTTATTTCAGTATTAGTACCAAATGTAATTTGAGCTGAATCTGATTGCATAAAAAGATCATCTCCAACACCAATATCACCTACAAAAGTAACTTGTCCTGCTGCTTCAACAGTCATTGCATTTGCAGTTGTTGCAGATCCTATTGTGCCATCATCTTTAATTAAAATATCGTCTGCAAAAGTAACAATACCAGAACTATCTCCTTGAATCCAAGTTGTAGTTGTTGAACCATCGTAACCAGAAATTACTAATTGTCTACTGTCAGTATTACTAGAAGCATCTGCATTTGCACCAATTATTACATTTCCTGTTCCTGATGTTAAAGCATCACCTGCTTGCCAACCTATAGCCACATTATAATCACCGTTATCTACTGAAGCTAATGCTCCTACACCCAAAGCACTGTTATAAAATCCACCTGAAGTATTTGTAGTCATAGCAGAATCTCCAACGATTGTGTTTTGTTCTGCACTTGTTATGCTTTGACCAGCAGCTTGACCCAGTAATGCATTTCTTGAACCAGTGTTTATAGCTCCACCAGCATTTCTTCCTACTGCTGTATTTTTATCGCCAGAAGTTAAAGCATCTAAAGCTCCAGAACCTACACCAGTATTCCTTATAGCGGCATCTAAAGTTCCTGAGGTTGCGTGTCCAAATAAAACACTATCTGTAAAATTAGTTCCGCCAATTTTAAAAAAAGATGAACCTTCAAGAGTGTATGCATCTGCTTCTAATGTTCCATCTACATCAACATTACCTGATATATCTAATTCTGTTGCTATAATTTTATCATTAAAAGTAGCAGCCCCTGCTTCAGACATATCTAAAGTTAAAGCTGTAATAAGTCCTCCACCATCAGAATCGCTTCCTAGAAAAGTTATATCTCCATCATTAATCATTGCTCTGATATCTAAATCATTACCTTGTCTTATAAATCTACCAAAGTCTACGCCATTATCTTGTAACTCAATTTCAGCGCCATCTGCGTCTAAAACAATATCACCAGCGCAATCTACTTTAAAATCATTGCTAGTAGTAATTGTTAAATCAGTTCCATCTCCAGCTATATTTTCGCCAGCGTCACCAAATTGTATAAAAGAATTGTTTGCTAAAATAACATCATGGTTAAATGTTGCTGTTCCAGCATCCGACATATCTAAAGTTAATGCTGTTATAGCTGATCCTCCATCGTCACCTTTAACTATAAAATCTTTATCTTGAACACCTGTTGTAATAACAAAATCACTAGAAGAATTTGATAGTGTTGCAATTGTTGTGCCACCATCTACAAAAAATATATCTCCACCATCTGCGTCTAGTTTAATATCGCCAGGAGCATCTAGTGTTACATCTGTAGCACCATTTGAAACTATATCTAATGTTGTTGTGCCACCATCTTTAATAGTAACATTTGCACCATCAGCGTCTAAAACNATATCAGCAGGTGAGTCTATTGTGATATCACCAGTTGAAGTTCCTATTGTTACCGCTGCATCACCAGTTGAAATATCATCTGCAGCAACTCCTAATGCAAAACCAGTGTCAACTATATTTGTACCATCAGAGAAAACCATTTTTGTAGTTTTTTCTGTAGCTCCAAAAGTAACACCAGTTCCCGATGCTGTTTTAAATTGAACGGTGTAAGATCCAGAAGTTCCATTTACGACTACATAAACTTTTTCTATTGAGTCTGGTACAGTTACAATAGAGTTACCTGATATTGTACCTGTTAATTTTATAACTGCGTGACGAGCGACTGATGTAGACTCTGTTGTATCACCATCTGTAATACTCAACGCTGTTGTTCCACCACTAGTTACTGCTTGTTCTACGTAACCAGCAATTGCTTTTTCTACGATTTGTAAGTTAGTATTAGTTTTTGTTCCCCATGTACCGGCATTTTCGCCAGTTGCCATTAGTTCTATACCGAGATCTGAAAATGTTGATGCCATAATTTAATCCTTAAGGTG
>JGI25128J35275_1000568_pt1 | contig 11433 bp, 9 predicted proteins | sample ETNvirenome_2_60_FD_35275 | JGI IMG/M metagenome (IMG submission 35275)
TATTAAAATATACACTAAGATGGCAGGTCCTAATGTTGATTATGGGACAGAAAATCCATTTGAACCTGACACAACCATATCTTTAAGTGGAGTGACAACACACTATGCAGGATTTGGATACGAGAATGTTGCCGAATCATCCGTTTATAAAAATAGTGCCGGATCTGTAACCGGACTCAAAACAGATGGAAGTGGACCAGGAATTTCTACAAATGGTAGACTTGATTTAGCAGGAACCGGAACACCTTTTAGTGGTGCTTTAACATGTGCTCAAATAAAAACTCAAATCGATTCCTTGTATGATGATATTATTGTGCTCCGAAACGAAATAGGAACACTTCGAGGCAATCTTAATATTGTTAAAAATAAGAAATCAGAAAAAGAATTACAAAACTGGGGATGTAAAAATATTAGATCTGAAGTTAATGCTAGAGCAACTTCCGAATCATCAGTAATATCTGCCGTTGTGGGTCTATCAACAAGCAATTGATGCTACTATATAATTAAACCAATTGGATATGATGATATGGGGAAAGAACATGTCAGCAGCATTCTAGTCGATATTTGTAAGAGAACCGTTATTGTTTTAGGCAATGAGGGTGATACGAGAGTAATAGAATGTGAGACCGTAAATGAGTTCATGAATGTTTTAAGAATTATTGATGAAAACATCGAACCAGAGATGGTAGTATATGCCAAACTTGCAGTTTGTAAGAAAAGAAATTCAATTAATAAAGGTAACTAAATAGAATATAGAAATATTTCAGCAGTAAAATAATACCATGCCTCTGAATAAACTAGATAATTTTATCAAGAATACTGAAGGTCGCATACTATATGTAAGTCCATCGGATTTGGACGCGACTGATAGTATTAATAATCAGGGCAATTCTCTTGCTCAACCATTCAAAACTCTTCAGAGAGCACTGCTAGAGTCTGCAAGATTCTCATATCTGCAAGGAAATAGTAATGATTTAATTGAAAAGACAACTATTCTTCTCATGCCGGGAATTCATGAGATTGATAATAGACCTGGTTTTGCTCTCAAAAGTATTAGTGGAGTTGCAAAAGTATTTTCTCCTGGTGGTGGAGAAACCGCAGCATCAGATACTTTATCCCTTAAACTAGATTCTAATTTTGACATTAATCAAGAAGATAATATCCTTTACAAGTTTAATAGTGTTAATGGTGGTGTCATCGTTCCTAGAGGAACATCCGTTGTTGGTCTTGACTTAAGAAAGACTAAACTTCGCCCAAAATATGTCCCAAACCCAACGGATGCAACAGTTGCTGGATCTGCGATTTTTAGAATTACTGGTACATGTTACTTCTGGCAGTTCTCTTTCTTTGATGGTGATGATAATGGTGTAGTTTATACTGATCCTGTCGATTTTTCTGTAGATAATAGATCCAGACCAATATTTTCACACCACAAATTAACTTGTTTTGAGTATGCTGATGGTGTTAATAATGTCAACAACTATGATCTAACCGATCTTGACATGTATTATGCGAAACTTTCTAACGCATATAATACTGCATCGGGTAGAAATATTGATCAAAAATATCCTGCTAACCCACAAGGATTTGAGAAGCAAAGACCCGAATGGGAAATTGTCGGTGCCTTTGCATCCGACCCAATACAAATTGATTCTATCGTATCAGGTAGTGGTGGAACTCCAAGCAGCATTATCACTGTTACTACTAAAGAAGATCATGAATTGCAAGCAGGAACTCCAATCAAAATTAAAGGAGTTACTCCTAATGACTATAATATTTCCACAAAAGTTCAGAGCGTTTCTGAAGATAATCCAAAAGTATTCACATACTTACTTCCAGACTTTAGAAAAAATCTGGAAACTCCCGGTAATACATCAAGTGCCACTATAATCATTGAAACTGACACCGTAACCGGTGCATCTCCATATATCTTTAATATCTCTTTGCGTTCAGTCTTCGGCATGAACGGCATGCTGGCAGATGGAAGCAAGGCATCCGGATTCCGTTCGATGGTTGTGGCTCAATTCACTGGAGTTTCACTTCAAAAAGATGATAGAGCATTTGTAAAGTATAATAAGTCAAATAGAGTATATGAGGGTCTTTCTCAATCCAAAGTAACAGGTAGTGCTTTATCAGCAGAGTCATCATCTACCAATCCCAATACTGTTTACCATTTAGATTCTGGTGCGGTTTACAGAAANGGATGGGANACCACACACATTTCAATGANCAATGATGCAATCCTNCAGATTGTTTCTGTGTTTGCTATTGGATATAACAAACACTTCTTTGCAGACACCGGTGGTGACGCATCAATCACCAACTCCAACTCTAACTTTGGTCAATTATCATTAACTTCTGCAGGATTTAAAAAAGAAGCATTTGCAAAAGATAATAAAGCATTTGTCACTAACCTCATTGCACCTAGAGCAATCACTAGTGAGCAAGAAAATATTGATTGGCAGGCATTAGATGTTGGTATTACAACATCGGTTGCAAATAATAGAAGATTATATCTTTTCGGATTTACTGACAAAGATGTAAAACCACCAATTTTAACGCAAGGATTCCGTGTTGGTGCAAAAGTTGAGGATAAACTATTTGTAGATTTTAGTGCAGTTACAGGATATGGTGTAAGTGAAGCAAGAATCTTAATGAGTGATGAGGAGACCAGTAGTGTCAAAGAACATCGTGTAGTATCTGGTCCAGCATCCAATGTATTCTCTATTGGTGCTCACAATCTTTCTACAGGTGAAAAGGTTATTATTAGGAGTGATGATGGTGATCTGCCAGAAAACATTACCGCAGAAACAATATATTTTGTCATTGATAATGGCAACAACAATGATATTAGATTAGCATCTTCTTTCACTTCCGCACAAAATTCTACTGCAATTGAGGTTTTTGGAGGAACTAACCTCACTATTTTAAGTAGAGTATCTGATAAGGAACCCGGAGATCTAGGACATCCAGTTCAATATGACACCACAAATACTCAGTGGTATATCAATACCAATGCTGGTAGTGAAATTTATACTGCATTAACTCAAGTTGGTGTTCAAACTAATGCTGGATTGGATGCTAGAACTGACACCTCATTCTTGAAGAGAATCGCAGATACTAGAAGTTTAGATGAAAAGATTTACAAACTTAGAGTTGTAGTTCCAAAAGAACTTGCAAACGGAAAAAATCCTGAAAGTGGATTTATTCTTCAAGAATCTAGTTCTACTGGTGTAAGAACTGATGCAGACTTTGATTTGTCCACAATCACAGTGAATGATTACGATTTCAATAGAAATCCCAGATTCATTGGTAGTTGTACATTCTCTGGCAGCACCGTATCAATTAGATCTGAATTGCCACACAATGTAAGTGTTGGTGATGTTGTCATTATCAAAAATGTGACTGATACAACCAACACTGTTGGCACAGCAAATAGTGGATACAATGGCACATTCACAGTTGGGTCAGTCACCAATGACATGGAATTTACATATGAAACTGGTAGATCCCTTGGTCCGGCACTTACAAATGATTTAACTACTAGAAATAGTTCCCTGCCAAGATTTGAGATTAACAACTTACAGAATAATCTGTTTGTTTATAGAAACGAAACAATTTCTGAATATATTGATGGTCAGCAAGATGGCATCTATCACCTCTATGCATTGAATGCCGATGTTGGAGTTACCACAGAGTTTAACTATAAGTATAATCAAAATGTTGTTGATCTTTATCCACAATTAGATAGAGATAATGTTGATGATAGTCCAGCATCAACTAAATCATTTGCTCTCAGAGCACCTCTTGGTGCAGTTCAAACAAGTGATTTGAAGAAGAGTCTCACGAGAGAATCCACAGACTCTTTCAACAAAAAGTTTAAAAGGCATTTAGTCGTATCTTCAGAATCCGATCTCAGTGTTGTTGCTGGTATTGCAACTCTAACTTTCACAGAAAATCATGGTTTCTCCGGAATTCTAACTCATGAAGGTGCAATCACCGGTGGTTCTGGTCACGTAAATGGAACACACTACAATGTAAAACTCTTTAATGAAGTTGGATTGTCTAGTTGGAATGGTGCTACTGCCATTGTTGGAGTATCTGGTGGTGCTGTTGTCAGCATGGACATTCAATCATCTGGATCAGGTTATCAGGATGGAGATGAATTATTCTTTGACACCGCAGCAATCGGTGGATCTGCTAATGCAAAAATTGCCGTTGCCACAAGAGGATTATCTAATGCAAATCTTCTCAGCACTGATGGTAGTGTTCTGCAATTAACTGGTATTGGAACCACGGCATTCGGTCTTTACAGAGTTACTGGTGTTCCTGGAAGAAATCAAGTTTCTATTGCAAAAACAATAGGAGATCCATTCTCTATTGAAGGACAATATGGTATTTCTGTAGCTCCTGTTGGAAAGGTTTCCTCAAATTCATTTGATTCTAGCACAGGAACTCAAACATTCAATTGCTCAACTCCTCACGGATTAGTTGCAGGTAATAAATTTAGAGTAACTGACTCTAGTAATAACAATCTTGGAGATTTCTTAGTAAAATCAAGAGTTGGTGTTAATACTTTCACCGCAGTTACAAATGCAAGTTTGTCTGCAGAGTATATTCTTAAGCACGGACTATCTGCAAATGATGGCGTCTCTGATAAATCTGATGAGAATCTTGCATCGAGAGGTATTAGTTTCTATGACACTGAAGTTTTAAGACTGGGTGGTTTTAATGGAGATAATACTCTGCAAATATCTGCGGTCAATTCTGGTATTGCCACAACGAAGAGATTCCCTCTAGGTTCTTATCTCCAGGTTGACAGCGAAATCATGAGAGTTGTTAGTAGCACTCTCGGTGGTGTAAGTGATAATGAAATTAGTGTTGTTCGTGGTGCTCTAGGAACAGGAATCTCCACACATGATCCCGGTTCGTTTATTAATAAAGTTGACCCAATTTCAATCGAATTCCGTAGACCATCTATTATTCGTGCATCCGGTCACACATTTGAATACCTAGGATATGGTCCTGGAAACTATTCTACGGGTCTTCCACAAGTTCAGGACAGAACTCTGACAGAGACTGAAGAATTCCTCTCTCAAGCACAAGAGAGAAGGGGTGGTGTTGTTGTTTACACTGGTATGAACAACAAAGGAGACTTCTATGTTGGAAATAGAAGAACATCTTCTGCAACTGGTGAAGAAACTACATTTGACATTCCGGTCTCAACAGTCACTGGAGAAGATCCAGCAAGATTGAGTGTTGTTTTTGATGAAGTCACTGTAAAAGAGAGACTTGTAGTCGAGGGTGGAGATGCAGGTCAAATTCTCTCTCAATTTGATGGTCCGGTCACTCTTACCAAGGAGATTACCACCAAGGACAAAATAACCTCAAAAGGTGTGGTTAAAATTACTGATACTACTCAATCAACCAACACAACAACTGGGGCACTCATAGTTGATGGTGGTGTTGGTATTGCCAAAAACTTAAATGTTGGTGGAGACATCAATGTTACGGGCAATACGAGTTTTACAAATAATCTTACTGGTGCAGGTGCCACATTCGGCAATATTCAGATTGCAATCACCGATGATAACACGATTGACACAACCACGGGTGATTTAAAACTTGATGCTGCCACTAACAGAATTGCTGCTAATGCTAATTTAAGTGTTGACGGAGAGTTAAATGTAACTGGCATCTCTACATTTGCAGGACAGGCAGTATTTAATACTGGTCTTGTTCCAGATGCTAATGAAGGTGCTTATTTTGGCACTGCTGCTCTACGTTGGTCAGAAGCACACATCGATGAAATTAGAATCGGTGTAAGTGGTGATGGAGAAATTGATACTTCTACTGGTAACTTAACTCTTGATTCTGCTGGTGGCACGGTAACGGTTGATGATAACCTAACTGTTAGTGGCACAATAACACTGAATGGTGATACTGCCATTGATGGAGATTTAACAGTCACCGGCGACATCACCGCATTCTTCTCTTCTGATGAAAGATTGAAGGAGAATATCACACCAATTGAACAACCTCTTGCCAAGGTGCTTTCAATTAGCGGTAATACATTTACCTGGATTGAAGGTGGTGTTCATGAAGGTGAAGACACCGGTGTTATTGCACAAGAAATTGCTGCTCTTGGACTTCCTGGACTCACTGTTACTAGGGAAACTGGTTACATGGCAGTCAAGTATGACAAACTCACCGCACTACTGATTGAAGCAGTTAAGGAACTATCAACCAAGGTTGATATTCTTGAGCAAAAATTATCAGATAAATAACTAAATGGAGATCCTAAAGTATTCTAAAGTAGATGGCAAATTATAAGAAGTCCTTTAACTTTCGTAATGGTGTCCAAGTTGATAATGACAATTTTATAGTAGATGCAAATGGTCTGGTCGGAATTGGCACATCGATTCCGACCGAGTTTCTTGATGTAAGAGGAACTGCAAAGGTCAGTGGTATTGTATCAACTTCCGATTTATTTGTCACCGAGGACGTATTTGTATCAGGTGCATCAACAGTAACAATATTGGATGCAACCAGTCTTAATGCAACTGGTGTTGTAACGGCACAACAATTTATAGGTGATGGTAGTTTACTATCTGGTGTTGTTGCTGTTGCAAGGACTGGATGGTCTATCACCGACGCAGGAATCTCCACCATAGCTAATGTCGGGGTAGGCACAACCAATCCAGTATCTTTATTACAAATCGGTGATGATCCAACATCCGCAACTTATGGTGTTGGTATTGATTCAACCGGACAAGGTAACTTCACAGGTATTGTAACTGCTGGTTCATTCAGAGCAACTGGCATTATAACAGGTTCGAGTTTACTTGCATCTGGATTCTCCACATTCTTCTCCAGTGCTGAGATAAAGAATGATTTGAATGTCGGTGGTGCTGTAACCGCAACGAGTTTTGTTGGTGATATCACCGGAGAAGTTAATGCCGCAAAGTTTGATACAAACTCCACAGGTATTGTAGTATCTGGTATTGCAACATTTACCGATGATGCACAAATTACTGCTGGTGGATTAACAGTCACTGGTGTTACTACTTCAACGAGTTTTGTTGGTGACATTACTGGAGATGTCACCGGTGATGTAACTGGAAATGTTACTGGTGATGTAACTGGCAATGTCACAGGATACTTAAGTGGTGTTGCACAGACCGCAGGTTTTGCATCAACTTCATTCGGACTTGATGGCACACCTGCCATTACAGTAGGAAATATTGTTGGTTCATCTGCAACTGTAACCGCACTGGTTGTTGATAATAAACTCGGTATTGGTTCTGATACTCCTGCTGCTGATATAGAAATCAGAAAAACAACAAATACAGCAGTTGATGTTATTACATCACTTAACACTGCGAGAATCAGTGTCGGACAATCTGTAGGAACCGGAAATAGTAGTGGTGTTTTAAGTTTCAACTCTGGAACACTCAGTCTCTCCAATTATGATATTGGTGGTGTCAACATCAATCTTCATTCTGGTGCTGGTATTGGAACGACAGAAAGTTTCAAGGTTCGTTATGACGATAATACCAAGTTCGAGACCACATATGATGGAAAAGTCGGTGTAAATCGTCATGGTATTACACTCACACGAGAACTAGAAGTCGGTGGAAATGTATTCGTCAGTGGTTATGGTCAGTTCTCTGGTATTGTAACCGTAGGACAAGGTGCTAATCAACTTACTCTGGGTGATGGTAGTGCTCTACCAATCTCTAGTAGTGCTGTAATTAATATAACCAGTGGAATTACTACATTCAATGATGTTCTTGTCAGTCGCAATTTTAGAGTTGGTACTGGTATTGCCACATTGTCGGGTGATACTTTTGTTGGAGGAAAGTTAGGAGTTGGAACGGCAAGTGATGCTGGATTCCTTGGTGCTTATTCATCTACAATCTTTGGTGATTTCTACTCTACCGGTGCAATTGTCGGCAGAACCAAACTTGGAATNACTACAACTGCTGATGGATCATTACAAGTTGACCCAAGAACAATTCCATCTGCATTAGGACAAGTTGTTCCTGAAGCTGCATATGGAAACTTCCAGTCAGATGCTGGTTCTTTCACAATGTTTGGAAATTCTGGATTATTTGTTCCTACCGTTGGTGTTCCCACTACAGGATATGGTGCAACTAATTTAGGAATGGTTCCTGACAATCATGATAGTTCTAAGTATCTGACAAGAATTGGAATCAATACTTACTTTGCAAGATCTGTTCTTGATGTTGGTGCGGCAAGCACCACGATGAACAGTTTTGTCATCATGCCTTCACTTAATAATGAAGAATTGGACATCGTTGCCAACCTTCATACATCAAATGCTGGTGGTAATCAGAATGTAAATCCAGTTCAATCTGGATTTGGAACAGCAACTGCCAAGAAACTTCTTGGTGATTCTGGTGTTCCTGGTGGTTCTGTTGTTTATAACAATGAATCCAGAAGACTCAATGTTAGCACGGGTGGCACAGTATTCTGCGGTATTGCAACATTAACTCAGAACCAATCTGGATATGATTCACTTGCTATTCCCACATTCAATACCACTAAGAGAAACTTAATGAGTGGTTATGGCAACCTTCCTAAAGGTGCAATCATGTATAACACAACCACAAATAAACTTAACTTCTGGAATGGTTCTGCATGGGAAGCAGTAACAAGTTCAACCTAATAGCTTGACAAGACTCTAAAAACCCTATAGACTACCTTTGTCCGGGTTGAAGAGGAAGCTCTAAGACACTATGGAAACCGTCTACCAGGTCGCACTGGAGGCGGTTTTCTGCTATAATATGTTCATACAGGACAGGAGAGCACTTGACCATCACCTTGCGACCCCATCAGAAGGAAGCAGTCAATGCGATGTGGGACAACAACAAAGGTCAGGTCATCATCCCTACTGGTGGTGGCAAGACCATCTGCATGATTGAAGATGCCATGACTAACATGGAACTGATCAATCGTGGTCAGACATTTGTTATTGTAGCACCACGTATTCTGCTTGCCGAACAACTCTGCAAAGAATTTCTTGAGTTGATTGATACTACTTACACACATGTAATGCATGTTCATAGTGGTGAAACTGAGTTCTTTAGTAGCACCAAACCAGAGAAGATTGCATTATTCAATAATACTGCAAGATCTGCTGGTGAGAACTGCATTATCTTCACTACATATCATAGTCTGCATCGTATTCAAGAGGCAGATATTGAGGTAAACACAATCTACTTTGATGAGGCACACAACAGTGTGCAGCGTAACTTTTTCCCTGCTACTGAGTTCTTCTCTCACGATGCTGATCGTTGCTACTTTTTTACTGCTACTCCTAAGCATTCTCTTACCATCTTCAAACCAGGAATGAATGATGGTGCTGTCTACGGACAGGTGATTTGCAATGTTCCTGCACCTAAACTGGTTGAGGAAGGTTATATTCTTCCTCCCAAGGTTGTGGTCCAGCAACTTCCTCAGGGCGATTTCAAGCAGTCTGATGAAAGAAACCTCCTGGATACTATTGATGCAAACTCGCTCAATAAGATTCTGATTGCTGCACGTTCTACCAAACAGATTGTGCGTCTTGTGAGTCAGTCTGACTTTTGCTATGAACTTAAGGAGCGTGGATACAACTGGATGTATATCACTAGCAAGACTGGTGCTATCATCAATGGTAAGAAAGTATCCCGTGAAGAGTTCTTCAAAACTCTGAATCAGTGGGGTCAAGATGATACTCGTTTCGTCGTGATGCACCACAGCATTCTGTCTGAAGGTATCAACGTCAAGGGACTGGAGGCAGTCCTGTTCATGCGGAACATGGACTACATCGGAATCAGTCAGTCTATCGGTCGTGTGATTCGTCTGGGCGGTGCTGAGAAGACCTTTGGACTGGTCTGTGTGCCTGTCTTCGACAAGGTGGGCATCAGCACTGCCAGGAGCGTTCAGGCAGTGGTTGACACTGTATTTGAACAGGGTGAACCTGCCATCTCAGTGGTCCGGAAGTAGAACTGTCCACCAGGAGCAGAAACCCTGCTCCACTCTGCTATANTTACAAAGTAATCAAGGAACATCATGAAAGTCAAAGTTCAACTCTATGTTGCTGGNAATGTATTTGATGAAATCGTGCAAGCAAAAAACTATGAGGATGCAAGAAAAACTGCACTTGCACGTAACCCTACGGCAACTATTGTGAGCGTCACTGCTGTGTTCTAATGTCGGAATCAAAGGATTATAGAAAGTTCTACACTTGTCCTAATACAGATATTCTGGAGGACAAGTGTGGTGATCCTGATGGTTATGTCACCAAGAATGGCATGTGGGCAGCAGTTCCTCTCGCAGGTTCAAAAAAATTTGTTATAATTAATAACGGATCGATTGTTCACACATCACGGAACTATCAATCTGCTGTCTCATACATAAAAAAGAACTCAAAAAAACGATGATGAAGGACCAAAATCAAATCCCTGAAGGTGAAAGCAAGCAAGACAAATGGAATCGTGGTCTTGACATTTTCATTGAATCTGTTATTAAACCTGATGCATCCCTTCGTCAATGTGCTCACAACCAAAGATGCTATCATGAATTGATGGATGTTCGTTCTGATGTTCTTAATTATTTAAAAACAAAAAGATGGTAAAAAGTTATGAATCCAGACGAAATTACTTTAGACACTACTAGCAGACAATTCACTTATGAAAAGATGTCTCGTGATCTTGACAAATTGAGCATGGAGGAATTGAGAGACATGTGTAAATGTTACATGAAACTCTACTTGAAACAGCAAGAAGTTATGATTAAACTCTCATGAAAAATGAAACACGTCTCATAATGGAGTCACAACTGAACAATGTCTGCAAAATCCTCAACGGAAAGTGGTACAGAACCTCACTCCTCAACTCCAGAGGAGAAACAGAAGAAAGAATCATCATATCTTATCCCAGTCCTGATGTTACTGGGAGTGATTCTAGTAACTCTTAGTACCATCATTGCCGGATACTTTCATGGTCACATGCACATCGAATCAGTCTACAAATCGCTNCACTCATGAAACAAAAATAAATAAAAACAAAGAAATATAAACATATGCTATCCACACAATATCGTCTTCGTCTGGAGTTTATTTGTAAATGTNTTGCAAATGGAGAAGAAGTAAAGTTTGATGATATGGTTTGGGCACAGAAACTTGCTAAAGCAAATACAACAGCAAATGAAATGTTGAAGAAGGCAAGAAGACAATCTGCTCAAGATATTCAAGAAGGAAGTATCGATGATTTTTGCAATAGGATGGGACTAGGAGACCCGGATCCATCCAAACATAGCACAGGGTTTCAAAGTACAGATGAAATCGTAGAGTGGTTTCATCAAGACAAACCGGATGACTGGAGGCAACGTGACTAACGACTTTTTAGACAACTTGGCAGCAAA
>JGI25128J35275_1000569_pt1 | contig 11427 bp, 13 predicted proteins | sample ETNvirenome_2_60_FD_35275 | JGI IMG/M metagenome (IMG submission 35275)
TAGACGAGATGTTTTTGATTCAACAATAAAGCACCCTTAATACGAGGGTTATATAATGAGATGGTTAATTTTTCTTTTCCTAACAATGTTCGGTTGCACAGAGACGGGCATAAACAAACACACGGTAGAGGAGAAATACATCTACCCAAGTTATTATGATGTTTATGTCGAAGATTCCGGTATTGTAATTCAAGACACAGCAGATGAAGAGAATTTCCCTGTTTGGGTTGATTCGTTTGTGCAAGTATCTGAATCTAATGGTGTTGATATACTTTGGGTTATTGATCCTTCTGGTTCAATGAATAATGAAAAGCAATATATCATTGATGGAATTAAAGCAATGATTCTTGCTCTTCCAAATGTCAATTGGCGTTTGGTTATAATTTCCTCAGACTACCGCAATAGCGGTCAATCTACGGACTTTCCTTTAATGCAGGGGGATAGTGTAGATGATGCTATTGCAATGTATAATTCAGCCGTTGGCGGGGCTATGGAAGCAGGTTTTGATTCAGTTTATGAATATATTGAGAACAACCAAATGGCTCAAGGTTGGATGAGAGAAGATGCAGCATTATTAACAGTATTTGTTTCCGATGAAGAAGAACAAAGTAGCAAATTTCTCCCTACAGTATCTGATTTTACCGATTGGTACTCAAATTTAAGAGATAATGTTTTTGTTTCTTCAATTGTTAATTTGTCTCCAGCAGAATCTGATTGTAACTATAACGATGCTTACACTGGTTACAAATATATTGATGCTGCTAATCATTATAATGGACAAGTAATAGATATTTGTTCAAGAGATTGGTCAGCCGGTGTTACCGATGCTGCTGCTCAAATTATACCATATGAAAGTCTTGATTTAAGTTATATTCCAGTTGACCCAACCATGATTGGTGTCTTTGTTGACGGACAACCTTACTATTATTGGCACTATTCAGCTTCACACAATCGTGTTTACTTTGATGTAATTCCTGAAGCGGGTGCTTTAGTAGAAATTGCTTACAATTACGATTCAAATAACTAATTACTCTTAAAGGGTTTATGGTTAATGAAGATAAAAATTATAAAAGAAGTTCATTCTGAGAAACAAAGAAGATTTTTTTGTGCCTCCGAAGATCCAGAACTAAATAAAATGTGTGATGACCCCATGAAAGAAGAAGAGTTAGACGAAAAATACTCAACTTCTGCTAATCATGGCTCTTCTCACCCAAAAATGTCGGGTGAAAAAGAGTTTGCTGGCCATAAGGAACGATCAGAACACCAAGGTTTGCAAAACTTTAAAGATCCCGTGCATATTCAAGAGATTTTGGACGAAATGGAGTATGATCTTACCAAGATCAAACAAAAGAGCACACTAAACCGTAAGTTTTGGGACAAAAATCGCCTGCTTGACCGAAAAACAAGAGACAAATTACTTGAGATTGCCGAAGATTTCATCGCGCAGCTTGATTTAGAAGGTAAAGTCAAAGATGTTACCATGACTGGATCATTAGCAAGTTATAATTGGCATAGAGGTTCTGATATTGACCTCCACATTTTGGTAAATTACGAAGATTTTGATGGTGATCTTGATTTATTGAAGGATTATTTTACTTTGGCACGTTCAGAGTGGAATAAAAAGCATAAAATCATGATACGAGGTCACGAAGTAGAGATTTATATCCAAGATGAAGACGAAAAGCACCATGCGAATGGTGTTTATTCAATCGCAGACGACGAATGGATAGTAAAACCAAGCCCAATTGAGGCAGATATTGATACGGATGCCGCAGTTAAGAAAGCAGACGGTCTTCAGCAGGATATTGACCTTGTAAAAGGACTTTCAAAAGCAAAAAGACACCAAGAAGCGGTCGAAATGGCCGACAGATTGAAAGAAAAGATTAGAAAACTTCGCTCAACTGGTCTTGAAAGAGACGGAATCTTCTCTGTGGAGAATATTGCCTTTAAATTATTAAGAAATGCGAATCAAATTGAGAAATTACACCATTATGCAACCAAATCATACGACGCTATGATGGGAATAGCAGATCTTCCAAGAGATATGACCGTTAATTTGCTTGATGAAGAACAATTAAACGAGAAAATGATGCTTAAACCCGGACCAAATGGGTGGGATTTATATTCTAAACTGGTTGCGGAGGCATATTTGGCTGCTCCGAAGTTTGAAACAAGGGCAGTTCCGCACTTTGAGGCCATGATTCCTTTTGTAAATAAGATGTTTAAGCGGATTGAAAGCAAAATTGATGTTCAATTCGTTGATTATCATGCTTATAACAATGTAAAAGAACTCAGAGATGATGTTTTTAACAACGGAGTGATGAAAATTGCTACCGTTGATGCTGAACATGATGTGTTTGACCCTCAAACTAATGCTAAATTCAGAGCAGTTCATGATTTTATGTCCCATATACAAGCAATTGGGTCCCGTGGGACCGATTTTTCACTCAAAGGTGAGATACAATCATATAATACACACCTTAAAACGATGCCACCAGCCGCTTGGCCAGCACTTTTTACTGAAATAGTAGGTCAAGCAAGCACATATTTCTATCAAGGTGGTAAATTTGGTGAACAAAAGATCGCTTTACTCGATGGATTTGATTATGAAAACATCGGAGTGGTCGATGGATATGATATTATTGATAAACAATTGGTAAAAAGAGAAGAAAAAACAGAAATTGAACCCGAAGAAGAGAAAATGGTGGCCGAAGACTTTCAAACGGATGTAAAAAAGGGCCACAAAACAATGAAATTTAAATTAATTGGTCTTGGAAAAGGAAAACCAACCCCAGGAACAGTAAAACCGAGCTATAAAAGATCAAAAAGTGCTCCCGCTGGTTATGGGGCACTTGAAGAAAAGAAAAAGGACTAAATAATGAGTATATTTCCAACGTTTTCAGAGCTAGAAACAGAAAAGTTAGATAAAGAAGAGATTTATCAAGAGATGGCAGCGAAAGCAGCGGAATTATTAAAGGACAGGGGAGGGCACCCTCTACTACAAGTAAAAATTAAAGGTTCTGGGCATGGTTTTTACTGGTCTCCTTCAAAAAAAGGCCACATTCTTGTCCCAAGAGACGGAGAATACTACTATGTCTCATGGAAAAAGGATGATAAGGGCAGATCTTACCTCTATATGCCTCATTTTTTCTCAGGTGGTATAGTTATTTGTGTTGAACCAGAAGAAATCGAGTTTTTTGGCTTCAATTAGCCGGAAAATGTCCTATTTTACAACAAAATACAGAAAATATTATGTTAAAATATGTTTGGGAGGAAATAATTCCCACTCTTACCAAACAATGGGTCCATATACTCAAAAAGATGCCTTAAAAATGGTTTTAACGCAGTTAAAAGTCGGAATTTGTGCTTGGATGGAAAAAATTGACTGATTTTAACTCATTTGGGAGTACTTTTGCTCAAAATTTTAATGTTGGAGACCTTGTTTGTTGGTCCGAATGGCTTGTAAATGCCAATGATTCGGTCGATAGAGCCCAAAAATGCGGTGTTTTGACCAACATTATACATAAAGAACTAGGTGAAAGGCAGGTAGTTTTCGCCCAAATACTGCCTTTTGACTCCTCAAAAATAATAGAAATGAGTATTTTACAGATACGGAAAATGGAAACTAATTAGTAATATGAACAACTGTAACATAATTAATAATTCTGGTATGAAAATAGATGATGAAATCCATAGTTTGGTGGATTTTACAAAGGAAAGGTTTGGTTTTAAGAAACCTCCGACCATTTATTTGGATAACGACGATCAAAATGCCGAAAAAACACTAGCGATGACAGGATATTATGATCCTGAGTCTATGGAGATTCATGTTTATACAACTGGTCGGCATCCAAAAGATATTTTGAGATCAATTGCTCATGAACTCGTTCATCATAATCAGAACGAGAACGGCGACTTTAATCAAAGTGGTTATTCTGGGAAAGGTTATGCCCAGAAGAACCCACATTTGAGAAAAATGGAATTACAAGCAAACGACCCAATGCTTTTTAGAGATTGGGAAGACAGTTTAAAAGAAAATTATCCAACTATTTATAACGAAGGGAGAACTAATACTATGTCTTTAAAAGATTGGAAAAATAAAGAGTTATCTAAAAACTTAACAAACAAGTGGGGCTTTAACATGGACCTCGCAAAATTGAATGAAAACAAGCAAACTCTTTGCGAGCCACACTGTGGAACTGAAGAAGAACTTATGGAAGAGAAATGTCCTAAGTGCGAAAAGGAACCTTGCGAGTGTCCTATGAATGAAGAAGAAAACCTTGAAGAAAAGGTTGATCCTAAAAAAGCTGACTTAGATAAAGATGGTGAATTATCTGATTATGAAGAAAAGAGAGCAAATGCAGCCTTTGGCGATAAAGAATAAAAAATGAACAAATTACAATCTTTAAATTTATTAATAGAACAAACCATGGAAGAGGTTGATGTTGAAATTGTTGAGATCAACACTCTCGCACAATTGTATGAACTATCAGGTGTTGGTGCTGTTGGTGGTTATGGTGCTCCAATGAAAAAAGACGAGGAACAAAACGACATGATAACAAGAGAAAACATCGTAACAGAAAAATTGTTACGGGAATATATTCGTAACAAGATTAAATCTAAGCTCAACGAAGAACAAAACAAAGTGTTACGAGAAGAGAAAGCTTTGCGACAAGTTATTAGAAAACTTATTGCCGAAGGTGATATCTCTGATGTTCACCCTCATCGTTCAACGGGTATTAATACTTTAGAAGATGTTTTGAAAAAAGCCATTCCTACCCTTCGGATGGACTTTAAAAGATTAACTACTGATAAAAAACAACGTGACTCATTCAGAGCACATATTATCAGAGCCGTTGATGATGCCCTTGCACCAATGGAAGTTAATGATAAATATCTTCAAGGCGGTGCTAGTGCTCCTTCATCGCTATTGGACGAGCCTCTTGGGAACCTTGAAGAAAATGAGGAAGAAGTTGATCTTGAATTGGCTGCTTTGGAAGAACAAGATATTGAAGTAGATATTACTGATGATGAATTAGCAGCAGATGAAGAAGATAGGAAGATTCCAGTTGAAGATGATGACGAGCCTTCTCCAGAAGAAGATTTTGGAACAGGATTGGAAGATATGGATGAGACAGGAAGGAACATGGCATTTACCTCGTTTAAGAAAGTTTCACAATATATTTTAGATGCTTACGATTCATTAGCGAATCCTAAAGACAAAGAAGTTTTTACAGAATATTTAATTACAAATTTAAAATTGTATTTTGATAAATTCGAAGATGAATTACAAAACACAGTAGAAGAACCAACCTCCCAATCATATCAACAACAAGCATAATTAATATAACTGATATTTAATATCTGTCAAGAGAATATAATGTCTTGGAAAAAGAAATTAAGAGAATATAAAGGTCGTAACAACGAATACTCTTTAAGAAAAAAGTTAAAAAAAGATAAAAAGATAACTGATGATTTTGAAATAATGTTATCTAGTTTAACTTTAGAAGAGATTATAGGATTAAGATTAGAATTAGCTTCTTTATATATTAATAATAAATTATATAATTTTCCTATATATAAATCTATTAAGTATATTACTAAAGAAGCATGTTTAAGGTTTGCTCTCTCAGCAACTCGTACTTATGGAGATGCTGCTTCTTTTCTTGGAATGAATGAAAGTGATTTGAGGAAAGAAATAAAGAAATTTAAAATAGATTTAACCACGGCTAACTTCAATAGAACAAGCGACTAGTATTGACACTATAACGGGGGGTGATTCTTTTTTATATCGTTTTCAGTTAGTTTGTGGTTATTTTTATTTGACATAGATATCTCAATATGTTATAATATATTTAATCATTAATTTGAGAGGGTGTAAGTGTCTTACGGAAAAAGAATTACTTGGTTAAATGACCGAGAACAAAAAAACAACAATAAGCAACAAACAAACAAAATAATTCTGTTCGATATGGATGGCACACTAACATACCCTCGTAAGCCATTTGATCAAGACCTTACACCCTCTCTCATTAAATTATCACAGTATGCCGATATTGGTATTGTTACCGGTAGTGATTTGGATTATGTTGAACAACAATTAGAGTTTCTTCTGAATCACAAACAACTCAGAAACAAACTACATTTGTTACCTTGCAATGGTACAAAATATTATAAACCACCGAAATGTGAATTCAATAATTTTGAGTTGGTATCTGAAGTTAATATGAAGGAGGTTCTTGATCATGGGACTTTTAAAAACCTAATGATATCTCTGATAGAAGCCCAGTCTTCTATTGATCTCCATTATTTGCCTTTAACTGGTCACTTTATTTCTTATCGTGGTTCGATGATTAATTGGTGCCCAATTGGAAGAAATGCGAATGATGAACAAAGAAAGTTTTTTGTTCATTACGACACAGCATATGAAAGAACTTATAGAGAGAAGTTGAAAGAACAGCTTGAAAGAACACTACGTCATAAAAGTATTCTAAAACATATAACAATAAAATTTGGTGGCTCTACTTCTTTCGATATTTATCCAAATGGTTGGGATAAAAGATATTGTTTGTCTCATTTTAATGATTGGGAAACTTGGTTTGTAGGAGACAGATGTGAAGACGGCGGGAACGATCAAGAGTTGTATGAATTTTTATTTGATGAAGGTCGTTCATTTAAAACAGAGGATACTAATCAAACAAGACTAATTATTGATGAGCAAATTATACCAAAGCTTATAAATTGCGAGACCAAATGAGTGATTAAATGGATGAACAATCAGTATACAAGTCTGAAATAATAGAACTTATTAGATCGATTTTGAAATACGGTATTGATATAGATGCTCCAAATAAAATTGCGGAATTAAAATTTTTAGTAGACCTCCACAGGTTTATAAATAAAAAGGGGAAATTGAGAAGTTATATTGAAGAGTCAAGAATAACAATAGAAACACTCTGGTATGATCCGATGGTCTCGGTTGAAATAGATAATGGTTTGATGTATGTTATTCCCATAACTGACGAAGGTTTTTATGATGCTCTGTCCGAGATAATTCATTTCATAACTTTCATGGAAGTTAAAAGGAAAACTACTGATGTTAAACCAGAAAAGAAACCAAAAATACCAGATTTTGAGTGGGTCTAATGCTTCTGTAGCTCAGTTGGTAGAGCAGTTGATTTGTAATCATCAGGTCGTAGGTTCGACTCCTATCAGAAGCTCCATATTATGAGGGATTAAAAAATGAAAATGTTTTATTTAAAAAGAGTTGAAGATGAATCAGGTGTCAGCGGCACTGGAAGGATTGCTCAAGGGTTTATATTTGATAATGGAAAGGTCGCTTTAACTTGGCTTTCAGAACATCCTTCCGTAACAATATATGATAGTATCGGTGAAGTAACCGCTGTGCATGGACACGGCGGCAAAACAGAAGTAGTTATGGAACCCGATTATAAGAGAGCATATAACGAGCTAATAAGTTTTGTTGAGAATTTTAGTTTGAATACAATAATGAAAGAAAAGCTGCCTTTGGAATCTCAAACTGGTAAAATTTTGAAGGGTAATGAAAATAAAACTAAAAAGAAGGAAAAATAAAAACTAGTTTATTATGTGGAAGAAGAATTGTACACCCTAAAATTAGATGCTGCTTGGAAGCCAATTGATATTATCTCGGCAAATAGAGGATTTATCATGACTTGGACTGGACGAGCAAAATCTATTAGGTCATACGAAGTAGGGCCTCTTGAGGATGAGAAATACCCAGCGGTTATAGTTCTTGATTCTTATATTAGTAAAAGGCGATTAACGATACCATGTAATAGAAAGAATGTTTTTTGGAGAGATGACTATACTTGTCAATATTGCACGAAGAAATTTAGCTATGGTAAATTAACGATGGACCATGTTATTCCAAAATCAAAAGGCGGCCACCGCACCTGGTGCAATATTGTTTCTGCTTGTCATAAGTGCAATAACAAAAAAGGAAGCAAGACTCTTGAAGAAGCAAACTTAACACTTTTAAACGAACCGGTATTTCCGTATGTTAAAATTACCGATTTATATAGAAACATTAAAATCCCAGATATATGGGAACCATTTTTATTTTAGGAGAAAAAATGTCTGAATACAAGGAGAGGAAAACCGTTGCGGTTTCCGGAGGTATGGATCCAATTCATATTGGTCATGTTAGAATGATTCTTGACGCCGCAAAGGATGGCGATGTAATTGTTATTCTTAATAGTGATGAATGGCTCAAAGAGAAGAAAGGTTATGCTTTTATGACTTGGGAAGAAAGAGCCGAAATTATCTCGGCCATCAGAGGAGTCAAGATGGTTGTCTCTACACAAGAAGAAGAGGACAATACGGTTTGTAATACTTTGAGATTTCTAAAGAAAGAATATGATTTAGATTATTTCGCAAATGGTGGAGATCGTATTGATACAACAACACCAGAAATGAAAGTTTGTGAAGAAATTGGTGTCGAGATGCTTTGGAATGTTGGCGGTGGCAAGATTCAATCTTCATCAACTCTCGTAAACAAATCCGTATGGGGTAAAAGGAGGATAAATGGAATCGACATTTGATTTTTCCGTAATGGAAGATTTAATTCAAAAGGCCATGGAAGATGAGACTGGTGAGATGTCTAAAATGATAAACGATCTCATCATGGCTGGTAGAAAAGGAGGGCACTCTGGAATGACTCTCCATGAGATAGCATCCGTCGTAACGATGGGATATTATGTCTCAAGAGAACCGGAGNTAGAAAGCCTAGTTCAGTTTTTATTATCGAAGACAAAGCCAAATGAATTTTTAAATTAAATTGAAGGAGGGTAAAAACCCTCCTTTTTTTCTATTTATGATACAATATGAGGTTCGTGAAATGAATAAACACTTGTTTCTAAAAATAACAGAAGCTATAAAAGAAGAATTGCTTGATGAAAAACAATCAGATCCGCTTAGAAATTTAAAAAACAGAATCAGAAGAGACCTGAATACCAAGCCAATAATGGATGCTGTAGATGATTTGAATAAAAGAACTGATTTGGTCACCAAGGGTGCTAAGATGTATAAAAGCTGGAAGGCTCAGTTTGATTCTAAAAAAATAAAATCACCAAACTTTGATAATATTGATGAAGAAGAAAAGAAAAAAGCTTTAGAATACCTCGGAAAAAGATTAGAAGCATTTAAAATTGCATTAGAAGCAGATGAACCAAGTGAAATCGAAGCAGCGAAACCTGCATTGGATAAGTTTGAAAAATCAGATGATACACCCACTGATGTAAAGGATACCCCAGTGGAAGATATGTATGATCCATCCGACAAAGATCGAGAAATGTTAAGGTCAGCTTATAATAATTTTAAAGAAGAGTTTTATCAAGTAAGAAAAATGGTTCAACAAGGACAATTGATTCAGTTGTTAATAAATCAATTATCTAAAATACAAAAAGAAGAAACAGAAGATTCATATCAAAAAGTTGATGAAATATTGAATGAAGAAGAAAAACAACGTGTAAAAAAAGAATTAGAAAATGTCAAAACTGATTTTAGGTCGTTTTATCAAGAATTGTTATCCACAAGAGATTTATTGCAGAAAGCCGGTAAAGAAGCTAAAGCAGGTAAATTAAATTTTAATCTTGTTAAGAAAGAATTTCTACAACAATTACAAAAAATACAGAATGATATTCTTGAAATTTATAGCGATCTTGTAAATTTAAGCCCTCCGAAAGCCGAAGTAGAAGAAATCCCAGAATCCCAACAGTTTTTGGAACAAGAAGGAGAACAAGAGGAAGAGAAGGATGATAGGTTGTCGAGAGCTAAAAAGATCCAAGCTGTTTATAATGAAATAACAAAGTCAATAGGTCCGATAGTTGATATTCTATCCAGAGGTGAATCCTTCCCAGAATCAAGAATGTTACCAGCAGTAAAAGCAGCACTTGATAAATTAAATAAAATTGTAGACTTTTTTCCAAGTGTTAAAGCTTTCTCTGGACAAACCGGATCGTTTGAAGAATTGAAAGAAAAATATACTAATATGATTCGTGATTTAGGATATTTAAATGATAATTTCCAACGTCTTGTGAAAGATGAAAGTGTCTCATCTACTGCAATAAATAATTTATATTTAGGTCTTAAGAGATTTTCAAAGGAAATGGAAGATACTTTTGGAGTCGAATCAAAAATAATTGACAAACCAAAACCAACCGCCTCTGATGCAAAAGCCGATACCCCAGAGGACGAAAATACTGGATCTGACGGCGAAGATAACGATGGCGATGGTCAAATTGATGAACCAGATGAAAAAGAACCTCCAAAAAAACCTGTTGAATTAAAGAATATGAGTAGTGTCAACAATTGGGTTAGAAACAAATATCTTCCTATTCAAGACTTCTTGATGTTTTTTAAAGATAACGAAGAAGTTAAAAAATCTGCTGAAAAAGTTTATGATGCATTTTTGACCTTTATTGCTTTATCTAAATTTAAACAAGAAGTTAATGAACAAGACGATGATCGCACCATAACTCCAGCCAGTTTTAGTAAAATAGTTAATTGGACAAGTATTATTTTTGATATTCCAAAAGAAGAAGCAGAAGAAGCACTTGATATTATGGTTAAATCTTTTAGACAGAAAGCTAAAGAATTACAAAACTTTTATGAGATTGCGGATCGAAAACAATTAGGCTATTTAGCAAAACTTATAAGAATACGAAACAAACAATATCCGTTTACTATATCGGATCTTGACAAAAAAAGTTTTGTAAAGAATTTCTTGAAAGGTGATGAAAAATCTGATGACCTTGCTCAAAGAACGGGCAAAGCTCGCGGTAAAAAACGAACATCGGGTAAATATGATTTTGGTGGACTACCAGCAACTGATTACCCCGGCTTACCTTTTAGAGAAAATAAAGAGCAAAAACTATCTAAATTACTCAAGCCGCTAATTGAAAAAATATTAAGGGAGCAATAATGGCCAAGAAATTCTATGTAATAGACACCTCAGTATTCCTTTCGGATGCAGACTGTTTATATAAGTTTGAGAATAACGATATTATTATTCCAATTAAAGTATTGGAAGAAATTGATAAACACAAGAAGCGACAAGATTCCGTTGGATTCAATGCTCGTATGATTATCAAACACCTTGATAACTTACGAGAGAAAGGTTCTCTTGCTTCTGGTGTTCGTATTGATAAAGGNAAAGGAATTTTACAAGTGGTCNCGGCTACTTCTGAACTTCCAAGAGATCTTGATCCAACAATACCAGATAATGAGATTCTTGCTTCTGCGATAAAAATCAAAGAAGATAATCCAAAGAAAAAAGTTATTGTTGTATCTCGCGATATCAACATGAGAGTTATTGCCGATTCTATCGGCCTTATGGCTCAGAACTATATTACAGAACAAGTGGTCGATGACCGCAATAAATTGTAT
>JGI25128J35275_1000573_pt1 | contig 11413 bp, 12 predicted proteins | sample ETNvirenome_2_60_FD_35275 | JGI IMG/M metagenome (IMG submission 35275)
CACACATACGCTTTAATATCTGAAGCGGCGGTGCTAGCTGGGTAGTATTGCCTAAAAGTAACTTGTGAAGTACTAGGATCGGTGTAAGTAACACCCATGAAGACTCCGATAGGAGTCATGGCAGCGTCAAACGTATCACGCTCAATGGTGCCTCCGGTAACGAGCTTAACTGCGTCCCCGTAGAAAATATCCGTCGCATAGCCACTAGCTATGCTGTATTGACGGGTTGTACCTACGTATGGAACACCACTAAGCAGCTTTACCGGCTTCAGCCCGTAGGGGGCGTCAACTGTTGGATAAGCCATGTTAACCTCTTAACAAAAAATTTAAGTTCCTTTACCAAAATTGGTAACTTTTGTACTGCGCTCGTTGAATAAAGGCATACGAGGATCATTTTCGCGCATGAGGTTGTTGTCTACAGAGTGCATCTGCGATCTAGTTTGGTTTTCGTAATAGTCATTACGTTCCTTGACTAGCTCTGCTGGAGCCTTACAAAGCAATAAACCACCCTGCAGAATGTTACCTTCAAATCTTTCATCTTTGTCGGTTAATGCAAACTCTGGGTGATCTTCAGCCTTAACTGGCTCCCAACCTTCACGTAGTTTTGAGGATACATTGGTGGCGTCTGTTTGACCTTGAGTAGATACACGCACCCAACGAAACTCATAGCCATCCTGCGGCTCTGGCGAAGGTAATACCTCTGGCCTTTGCCACGAACGCTTACGAGTATTTTTTTCGCGGGTTTCGCTATCTCTCTTGATTCTATTTTCCGCCATCGTTATACCTCTGATTTATTTAATGCAGCCATTTGTTTGGCGTATTCTTCGAGTGGAACTCCCAATCTTTTTGCTATGGCCTGTGCAGATTGCGATAATCTTACCTTCTTAGGGCTTGTGCTCCGCGCTGCGGGTGCAACTACATTTGACCTCGGTTTGGGTTTCTCTACTTCTTCTATCCCCCCATCATTAAAATAGTCTGGATAGAAACTTCGCATACGGGAATCAATTTCCTCGTAGTAGTTTTCTGCCTGTGGCGTTACGTTGTTTCTCATTAGCGATTGGTGTATCGCCATTGCAATGTCACGCATCTCTTGGTTTTCTCTAAACCAAGGGTTGTCATTCGCCCATTTATCCGCTCTGGGGTCAGCAACTCTCGGTTGTTGTACCGTAGTTTCTTCTTCTTGTAAAGGCGACAACTCAAAGTTATCTAGCCTATCAGAACGTATTTTAGCGTTAGTCAGAGCTTCCTGTGCATCTACTACACGATCTGCTTCTCCTGACTCATATGCCTCTCTATAAGTCTGCTTCGCTGCCTCTAACTCAGACTCTGTGGCACGTTTGGCTTGCTCTAAAAGAGCTTCCTGATTTTGGTTAACAGTACCCTTTAAATTTTTATTCTCGTCAATCAGTCGTTGTGCGTATTGTTCTAGTTCTTCACGTTCTCTCTGAGCAGCTTCTTTTGCCCGCCGCTCGTCATGATAGCTCTTACTAAATTGTTTAAGCCTATGTTGTACTCGCTTAGAGTATTCATCCAACTCTTCATCTGTAACATCAGGAGGTGCTTCAGAAGGTTTACGGTTACGATCTGCTTTAGGAGTATCGTTGTATACCTCAACCTCTATCTTATCCTCTACTTCGGGTTCCGGTTCTGGCTCTTTATAATCGTCTGCTGTTTTTTTGCCAGATAAATCAATCTCAACTTCACCTGAGTCTTCAATCTCTATTGCAGTACCCTCTTGTTCTTCTTCTGGAAACTCAAACTCTACTTTTTGAAATGCCATGCTTTGCTCCTTATACTCGCTCTACGCCACGAGGATCAGGTACAACTGCTTCGATAGAATCATCATTCATCAGCCGATACTCTGAACCATCAATAGTAAACCTAGTGCCAGTATTGGCGCGAAACATAACATAATCCCCTACACTGCACCAAGGGCCAGTAGGGAATCTATCCGCGTCTGAGTAAGCCTGCTTACCCATATCTATAACTACACCTATAATAGACATGACTTGTTCGTTGTTTTTAGTGGTGACTGACTTTAGTAACTCAGTTCCTTCAAACACCTCTTCTACTTGAGGCATTGCTACTAGAACTCTGTACCCAACAGGCACAGGTATCTGTGCTTCAAACTCTTCTTCCGTTATGCTCGCTTGCGCGGTATCAGTCATCTCCATACTCCATGTTTCGCGAAAGGTCTTCGATATAACCCAAGCAGGTGTCCAGACCTCGTAGTAACCCTGCCGTTTCCTTATATTGAGAAAAGTCCTTTACGGCTCCTCCCACTAAGAAATTTGTTGCAGAAGCCTTGTCAGCTTCGATTCTGTCTTTTAGAACATCCAATACAGTTTTAGCCACTACGTATCTTTCCTAGTGTTTTGTACTGTTTTAAGAAGATCCAAGTCTAGTTTAGTGCTGTCCTTTCTTCGGTCAGCTGCTAATTTTGCTCCAGCCTTCTGTGCGTCGATTTGAAGTTCTCTTTCTTCAAGTTCGAGTTGTTTCGCATCAATCATTGTATCTGCTTGATCTTTCTGCGTTTTTCTTTGTAGCTCTGCGGCCTGTAACTGTACATCAGCTTGATCTTTTTGTGCTTTACGCTGCACTTCTTGTTGTCTGACTTGCAACTCTGCTTGCTTCAACTGAAGCAGCGGATCTTGTGCCTGCTGCTGTGCCTTCTGTTGTGCCGCCTTCTGCTGGTTGGCTTGCGATACTTGCTGTCCGGCTTGCGCCACTACACGAGCCAGATTGATCTCTACCTCTTCTGACAGCTCTGAGTTTGGTGCAGGTAACGGAGCGCCCATCTTTTCTTCGACCTGCTGTCGATACAAGAACGCTGTATGTTCTGCTAAATGCGCCTGTAGCGCTGCCATGATTCGTTGCCCTTGCGGGTTCTGACCGACCATCTGAGCCACCATCGGATCTTGCATAAACGCTCTGTGTGCAGCGATATGTGCTTCGTGATCTTGGTAGATAAATGCTCTTAAAGGTTTACCATTAAGGGCGTCCATGTTCTCGCTGACCGGATCAGTAGGTTTAGCATCATCTTTAGTCGGGACGAGTTTATCGGCATTCTTGATACCCAACACTTCAATCATCTGTCTGTGCAACTGCGGCAAGTCATAGATCTGAGGTGCAGACTGTGCCATCTGTAGTACCGCTTGGTACTGAACCACGCGCTGGGCCATCGTAGAACTATTCGGATCACTGACAGGGATTACATCCACCATCATGTAATCCATCTGCTTGGCGGTTATAGACCCTCGCAGTGGTTCGTAGGAATACTCAGGAGGCGCATACTCAGCCATGATCGTCTTGAGCATCTTAAACTCTTGCTTCATGGCATAATGAACACGAGCCTGTACTGCAGCCATCGGCTTCAAGGTACGCTCTAGGAGCGCCAGAGTTGTCCCCACAGGGGCGTTTGCTGACATATCCGAAATGTTCATGTCGCTGATAGCGCCTAGCCTACGGCCTTCCTGCGTTATCTGATTAAGCAAAGCGAGCAGGGTCTGGCTTGGCTCTTTGTAGGGTAGAGCCATAATGTTGTCACGTATGCTGCCAGACGGTACATCTACGTCTTTAAACTCTCCCGGCTCAATAGGCGTATCATCTCCTTTGATACGAAGCCCACGAGTTTTCAAACCACCGGGTAAATTAGACAGCGTACCAGCGTCTACTAACTGCCGTATAAGAGAAGTACCTGCCTTAGCGTACCCCCCTATTATGTGAATCAAACCTAGTCCGTAAAAGCCAAATCCGGGCACGTACACATAGTGTACGAAGTGTTGACGCTTCAACATCAACGGATCATCAGGATTCCAGTTACGTCTTATCGCTAATATTTTAGCCGTACCACGTTCTATTGTTATCACATAAGGTTTAGCTATTTCATCTTCAGAGTCGTCTATACCGTCGATCACTACATCTGCGTGTATCTCATACACTGCATAACGATCATCGTCGGTCATAGAGTAACCGCCCTCTTCCGCCTTACGCTCTTCTATATCTGTGTGATACGGCTGCGGGTCACCAAGATTCATCTCTCTGTAGAATCCTGATGCTTGTAACTTTCTAAGCTCGTTTTTAGTCTTACGCATTACGTGGGTCACACGCTCTGCGCTTTCTACGTTGGACGCCCCATAAGGAACGATGACATCTTCGGCTGGTATGTACATCGCCACCTGCCGACCAATGTTTGTGTCGTAGTAAACTTTCTTAAACGCAGAACCAGCCAAACCAAGGCTGTAGAGCAGACGCTCGTGCTCCGGCCTGTACTCGACCATGCGTTCTGTAAGCTCGTAGTTCATGTCAGCTTTGACACGCTGTGCCGCTTCTTCTTTGTCCTTAGTCTCTTCACCAAGAACTTTGACCTTCACAGGGCCAGCGGCGGGGAAAGTCTCACTCATCGTTTCAGCTTGGAAACGTATGGCTGCTTCAGCTAGGACTGTGGAGTACACGCCACACGCGCCTTCCCACGGTTCGTTACGTTCTTCGTAATTGAACCCTAGAACATCAAGCCCTTTTACAAATGTGTCAGCCCAATCTTTTCTACTGGACGTATCAGAGTCTACGGAACCTATTAACTCATCTGATAACTCGTTCAACACCGAGTCATCCAAAACTTCAGCAAGGTTGGCGTCAAAAGGAACGACATCACCAATATCAGCGTCAGGTATGATGGTTACCTCAACACTGCCATCGTCAAGAGTGACCATCTCAGGATTAACAATCTCTATCTCAAGATTTGTTTCCTGTTCCAGAGATTCTTCTTCTATCCCTACTGGGGCCGAATATAGTCCTTTCTCTACTGCCATTAGTAATACCCGCCCCTACGTTGTTTAAAATAACGTGTCTCTTCTGGCTCATCAGTGGGTAACCGTATNAACCCACCNTGCCGAAAACGCATAAGTGCCATAACTGTTGAGTCAACTAAGTCATCATGGCTCATAAACGGGAAACCTGCAATTTCTTCTATTACCTCTTCTGCCCACCGTGTAGGAGGAACCCACACCAAACCGGACGCTACAATATCAGATACTGAGTTTAACCGTGCAAGTTTATCACCTGATCCTCTGTGGGGGGTGTACTCAGATACGGGTAACCCCATGCGCCTCATCTCCTGATACAAGGCCGTGCCCGAACTCTTCTTCTCCACGATAAACGCGTCTGGTTCCCACTCGGCGTACTCTTCCATTGCTAAATCTTTTAGCTCAGGAAACTCCATCCGCTTCTTGATGCTGTTGAGTAAGATAATGTTGTATGCTTCATTATCTTCGTTGAGGAACACACCCCACGTAGTCAACGCTGTAAAGTCAGCCCTGTTGTGTGTCTCTGCCGCTGCGTCCAAAGACATGATGATGTACTCACAAGACGGTGGGTCACCCTGCTCCCACATCTGCCACCACTCACGTTTGACCAGCGCGGCTTCTTCTGCGGTAGGTTCCTGCTGGTACTGAGCGTTCCACTGAAACGTGGGCATAGATGCTTTGGTTCTGAGTAATGCTTCAAGATCAAAGAACTCAGGCCACAAAGGTTTCTGAATCATCTCACCTGTTTCTTCGTCATCAATATCCAGAATCGCGGGGAACTCCACCACCTCATACTGATCGGCCCGCTCGTTCTGAATCATATCTTTGGTCACACGCCCTGTAAGATCATCCATGTGCCAGCGCGTTTGTATGATAGCCACCCGACCACCGGGCATAAGACGAGTACGAGCACCGAATGTGAACCAATCGTATGCCTTAGAAAATGTCTCAAAGTTACCATTGATGACATCCTGTTCTGAGTGCGGGTCATCAACAAGCAGCAAGTCTGCTCCCCGACCTGCTATAGATGATCCAATACCACAGGCGTAGTACTCACCCCCCGTGTTTGTGTTCCACCTACCAGCCGACTTAGAGTCTACCGCTAGCTTCACAGTAGGAAATATCGCAGAGTATTCATCTGAAGCGATCATGTTCCGCACTTTTCGTCCGAAATCCACCGCCAAGTCAGTGGTGTGCGACACCATCATCACTTTCTTGTTGGGGTTACGCCCCAAGAACCACGCTGGGTACATAATAGATACAAGATTAGACTTACCATGACGCGGCGGTATGTTCACACATATCCTATCCTTATCACCCCGCTCAATCGACATGAGCATATCTGCCAGTAAGCGGTGGTGCTTACCCACAATAAAATCCGACTGCATTCTCTTGCAGAACTCTATTAGATCATCATGAGCCAGCTGATTAGCCCGACGCTCGGCAAGCTCATCTACGATTTTATCGATCTCTGCGATCTCATCCGCGCTGTAGTTATCCAAGTTCTCCAGCATCTGCTGGACTTCTTCCTCTGTGAAGTCGAGCGCTAACTCAGTCATCGTACTCTTCGTCTTCTACTTCACCCAACGCCTCTTGTAGATCAAGAGTTTGGTTCTCAATGACCACTGCATCTTCTATTTCGACAGGCTCTACCAGCTTTTCCAGCTTAGATCGTAGTTTTGCCCTTAAATCATCAGTAGATTGGTGGGTAACAGTGACCTCTGACTTCTCGGCAAACAATCCTACGTCTGAAATCTTGCCCAGAAGCTCCAAAGCTCTCATTCTGATGCGTGGATCTTGGTTTTCTGACTCAATTAACAGCTTATTTGTCACCAAATAGCGTATCTGTGCTGCATTTTCGGCAACTGAGTGCCCAAACTCCTGCAAAATAGCGTCTGTCAGCACCAAAGAGGCAGGTGTTAGCTTAGAAATGTTCTTATTCGTGGCTTTTTTAGAGGTTTTGGCTGGATCTCCTGCGTAAGACGTAGATAAAGCCGCTGCTATGTCCTTGTCTTCCTTGGTTGGCTCCAGATCTAGACCGTGTTCTGCCAGTTCTTGTGCTGTGTTGCAGGCTGCTTCAGCCTTTTCTTTGAGGTCAGAGGAATCCACGCCTTCTGACATAGGAATACCCACTTCTGGTTTTAGCACTATAGCCATGTTTTCGCTGACCTTTGGTCGTTCTGCGGAATATACATAAAAAATAATTTTTTATAAACAAGTCTGGGACTCCAAAGGGGGGTGTTTCCATATATGAGGGGGGTGGGGGTCGAACTCAGAAAAAAACCGATTTGTTTGAGGAAATTAGTAATACATAGCTCGACGTACAGATAGACAGCGTAGCGGGCCATAGGGGTAGGGTAGGTGTAGATTACACCTGTTTTCGGGGGATTCGGTTGCTTTTTAAACATTTAGTAGTAACTTAGATCATGTAACGGCGAGCGCTGTTACCTAATGCCACTTGGCGTTAGATCATTAATGTTAATCGGAGTGTCAAATGACAAACGAAAACACTGCAATGGTAGACGCAGTAAAACCTACCGCAGATCGTGACTTTGCTATCGCTAATTCCAACATGGCGTTTAGTCCAGACATACTGGACCAGATGCGACAGGTTGGTATTGCTGGCGGTTTAGCTGAAGGCGCAACACAATCATTCAAGGATATGTGCATTGCCCAAGGTTATACCGCCAAGCTAATGATTGGTGCTAAAGGTTTAGGCGTAGAGCCGACCTCGGTTGAAGGCCAAGCGGCAACCGCCCGATACCATGCTTTGTTAGATGAAGCATATATCGGACACGCTACTGCTGGCGCTCAGCTGGATGCCAATAGTGAAAACCTCACAGGTAAAAAACGTGAGGAATTCGTCAACAGCGAGGTCGAACGGTTAGAAGGTATGTTAGCCAAGCATAGAGCCAAGATTGCTCTAGGCAACAATGCTACTGCTACTGTTCGAGATCTACTGGGAAAGGCCAAAGATTCGGTTACCTATGCCCGAAACTGTATTCAAAAGCAGGAGGGCATAAATGCTGGAATCGAAAAGCCTAAGAAGAGAGCATTAACCAGATGCGACAAAGCAGAGAACGTCAGGAAACTATGGGCCGGCTGGATTAGCGATCTGGATGATGCAACGTCTCAATTAGTAGGCGAGGAGCTGCTGGATAAGATTGATGAAGCCATCGAATCTGGAGTATTCGCAACACCAGAGAAGAAAGCTAAAAAGAAATCTTAACCCACCCAACAGGGAGAGTCGAAAGGCTCTCCCTTTTTTTCGTCTCCGATAAATTGAAGCCAGTTGAATTATTTGCGCTGCGCGGATCGCCTATCAGAACTGCGTCTCGATGCCAGTTGAAGAAGTAGCGTTGCGGCAAAAGGTTTAGGTGTAAGGTTACACCTGACTAATGTTCGCAAAAATCGGTAATGTTCGCGTAATGTTCGCATAATGTTCGTTTTTTAAAGGGGCAAAACGAACATTTGTTTTGTAGTATCTAATGGTATCTAGTGTAATCTACACTTAAGTATTACTATATTATTAATACTTTTTTATAAAATATATATAATGTTCGTTTTTTAAAATATATATAGAAATTATTGGCAGTTCTCTCCCCCTACGAACGCGGATTCACATTCTCTCTCACACCCACAAAATCCCCTCATTTTCCGAACATTAGAACATTCCTTTCTTATCAATGACTTGCACGCCCTCGTGTTAGAACATTACGGAACAATACAGAACATTACAGAACAATACACTACCTACCACTGTTTACTACCTCCATACCTAATTTACCACGGTTTGACATTAGCTGATAAATATGTTACAATAGGAGGGCGTTTCGACAGTTCAAAATTTGACATTGGAGGTGTTTCGTTTGAGACGGTACAAGATGTTACGCAAGGTTCCACGCAAGCGCGTGTTCCGTGAAATGCAGGTGTGTCGTACACCTGCGCAGGTTCGTATCGCTGATGAAAGAGCCAAGTACCCATCGCATGATGCTGGTTCGCGGCCTATCAACGTCAGCCGAAACGAGAGCGGTGGTAAGTCAGGTGTAACGTACACCGTGGCTCCCGCCTACAACAAGGGCGCATATCAAGTGATACCCGCGTCTGACATTCAACATATAGGGAAGTGAGTATGAGTATTGAAAAGTTAGCAGGAGTGGTCGCAGTCCTACTGGGACTAATGACCTACATAGCATTGCTGGGTGTGGTGGAGGACATCACCGTACCCGTAAGCGATAGACAAGCCACAGTCTTTTGGATGTGTTTTGTCGGGACTGTGGGATTCACAGTCATCCATGTTCTCTGCAAGTTGGAGAATCGTAAATGATAACTGAGTTTGGAAAACTTATAACTGAGGAGCCAGTAATGGACGAGAAAGAAGAGTTGGAGAAGATCCAACAGGAAGAGCAAGCGCGTCTGGAATCGGACGCGAGTAAGTGGTTTGCGGAAAACAAAGCCCAAGACGCACTTACAAAGCAATTCGGTGTAACCCACACCTTCGAGGACAATCTGTACGACGCTAACGGTGAAACATTTGACAGCAAGCTGGAGACAGCTACGCAGGCAGGTGTATCGATACCTACCATGAAATCTACATTTTCATCGGTGCGACTGAGCATGGGTTGTTTTCAAACAACTAAGAAGGACGAGAAGTCCACGAGACAACTGAAGCTACAGAACCAACTGGACGAAGATGCCAAGGTGTCTGGTGTTAAGAAGTTACTCGCTGACAGTCCAGAGTTCGATACTGTTAAATACTGGCAGGGTAGAGCAAGAACCGTTCACTACAAACTGTCCAAGCCGTGGGACGATGCGAAGAACCGAGTCATACCCACAGCCAAACTTGATGTTTGGGTGAAGGCCATGAGCGAGATTCAGCAGAGTCACGATGAAGCTCTGGAGAAGTTCTACGACAAGTACGACGAAGCGGTGCAGAACGACCAAGCACTGTACCGTGGGTTGCACAATCCAGATGACTACCCGACCAAAGAAACCCTCAAGACTAAGTTCTACTTCGACTATTCATTCGACCGACTAGCGGATGATGAACGTACCTTGTTGTCGGACGAAGCGATTGAGGCTATGGACGAGTACTACCAGAACGAGCATGACGTTGTGCTTGCCAAAGAACGGGAGCAATACCGTGGGCGCATGACACACCTAAAAGAAGAGGTGTGGAAATCAGTGCGCGATGGACTCAACAAAGTGCACAAGCAACGGTATCAAGACAATGATGCTGATGCGATACGCGAAGCGGTAGAGGTTCTTGAAACCTTTAACTACAACGATGACCCCGTTATGCGTCGTGTACATGATTCTCTGGCTAGTCTATTCGATGACGAGTTCAACATAGACAAGCTCAGATACAACGAAGGGTATCGATCCGATGTACAGGATAAGACTACCCAGATCTTAAACTCACTACCGTCACTTGACTAACCATAAAGTTTTAAGGAGAACAACATGGCTTTAGCAAATCTAAATTTGAATCTTGAACAGACAGCAGATCTTGTCACACACGTAGGGCCGAAGCGCACCGTATTGGTCGAAGGTCACATGGGTACAGGTAAGTCGTCGCTCTTGAGCATTATCACCAATAATTTAAATGCAAAGAAGAAGCCTGACGATGAGGATGAGGACAGTACCGCAGGTGTAAGTTACACCGCGTTCTACTGCGACTGCACCACTAAAGATGTCGGTGACATCATGCTCCCCGTAATATCTGAGGTGGATAAGTCTGGCAAGTTTGTCCGGTTTGTTACCAATGAAGAGTTGGGCGCTCATACCAACAAGCCTGTGATTATCATGCTGGACGAGTTTGGCAAGTGTAATCGGGCGGTGCAGAATGCACTGCGGCGGCTGATGTTAGAGCGCAAGATCGGGGCGTACACACTGCACAAGGACAGTATCGTATTTGCGACTACTAACCTTGGGGCAGAAAACGTGGGCGATGTGATGGAAGCGCACAAGCGTAACGCCATCATTTCGGTGCGGATGCAGAAGCCTACTGCTAAAGATTGGATCGTAAACTTCGGGCTACCCAATGACCTGCACCCAGCAGTTCTAGGGTTTGCTAGAGAATATCCACAGATTATGGACTCGTTTGAGGACGTAAGCCCGCAAGACAACCCTTATATCTTTCACCCGAAAGAATTAAGAACAGCGTTTGTCACACCCAGATCCCTGCACACAGCATCGGACATACTCAAAACGTGCGAGGGCAACGTGGACAAGTTCACACTGCAAGCCGCACTCATGGGTGCTATCGGTGCCAGAGCGGGGGCAGACCTCATGGCGTTTGTCACGATGGTCGGGCAACTGCACTCCATCGAAGACATCAAGCGCGATCCAGAGGGTTTGGACGTTCCTACGTCGTCCCCAGCGATCATCATGACTATCAGTAAAGTATTAGGCGCAATGGACTCACAACTAATCAACCCGTGGATGAAGTACGTGAGGCGTTTACCTAAAGAAGCGCAAGCCATGTTTGCACGTAGCGCACTGAAAGACAGCTACAAGCATCATCGCATAGTCACAAGATCCGAAGAGTTCTCTACTTGGGTACGTGACAACGCAACTTTGTTCATGGGCGATAAGAGGTAGATATG
>JGI25128J35275_1000577_pt1 | contig 11399 bp, 14 predicted proteins | sample ETNvirenome_2_60_FD_35275 | JGI IMG/M metagenome (IMG submission 35275)
AGGGGAATTATTGTAAACTCCAACGCCGGGGGTTTGTGAAATTGGGACAGTAGGGTGACGCACTTTTATGTTAGAAGGTGCTTGACCAGTGGAAGTTAGATAAGGTGCTTGGCCCGGGGCTTCAGATTCAAAGGAACGATGTCCGGGCATTTCAGCAGACAGTTCTTTAGGAACATATTCTTTCATAGGGTGGCTACGACGATTCATATCAGCCATCAAATAATTTTCTTCAGCAGCCATCATAAGGTCGTCATCGCTGTAGCCTAAATCATATGGATTTTCATAAACGGCTTGAACGTCAATAACTCCGGGACCCCAAGGTGCATCGTTAGCCACCATAGTGGTGTGTTCCAAGTCAAGGAACTGGTATCCCATAAAGGCTTCAGTCAAACCGACTGGAATGGTATCCACGGTTTGGCCACTTCTCTCAATCTGCATTTCTTCTAAATCAGCAGCAGACCAGTGAGCAGGTGCATTAAACAATTTACCTACTGTGGTTGACCTAAGTGCATAAGCAGTTCCGACAATAGCAGCGGCCCCTGCTAAGAAATAACCTAATGGGCTGAATCGCATGGTAGTAATTCCTCGTCCCGACTATTTATACTTTAGGATTAACACCTTTTTCCAGAAGGTCCAAGCCCTTTAACATTTCATTTATTTGTTTTATCTGATAATCCACTTCAGAAGTGCGTCCAGAGTTTAATCTACCATAAATATAATTATATCCTTGTTCCAATGCCGCCTGCTTCTTATGGGAACTTACATCTTGACTGCTATACATCATTTTAGGAATTGAAGTTTTAACTGAACTGGGTAGTCCTAACACACCCCAGCCTTGACAAGTTTTACAGATTCGGTTGGAACTTCCTCCTTTACCATTACATTTATTACAATGTTCAATCTCAAANGTAGGGAGGTCAGGCTCAAAACCTAAATCTTTCATANTCTTTTCAAAATCAATATACTCTAAATCAGTGGGTATTTTTCCTAAACGATTTCCCGATCTAAAATCAGTGGCAGGGTTAATGCGACCAACAAGGCGTAAAACCTCGTAAGCATCTCNTATTTGTTCTAAACCTCTTCTGATAAAAATAATAGTTTCAGGAGTTAAAGTTTCATAAATCTTTCGGGATTTATCATATTCTTCTAAAGTATTTCTAACTGTATTATGATAGTTCCATAAACCCTCATAATAAGACTCCAGTATTCTGCGGACAGAATCAGTTCGGAAATCTAAATCAGAAGTTACTTCCCAACCAGATTCCTCTAATAGTCTATCTATCATTTTATTGGTTCCATAACTACCATAATAATTATTTTGCCAAATATCTTGTATGCCATGAAGACGATTAACTTTCAGTTTAGCCCAGAAACGAGTAGAATAGGGTAAACTTTTCCATAATTCTTTCAAACCTCTTTGCCAATAGTCAGAAGTTTCTTTGAAAAGCAAATACAATAATCCGGGTGAACCTAATTTTCTGGTAAGAAGGTGATAAGCACGGAGGGCGTGAGCATAGTCAGTTCTATCACTGGGATCCATGGTGCTCAATTGATTTTGCTCAGGTAAACCTTTCCACCGACGGTATCTCCCATGGGTGGGATTGTCATACTTTGGAGAATCAACTTTTTGCATATTAGGGTGGGATTGAATGGTGGCTGCGGCGTGAAGTTGAGTTGCTAAATCTGTGGACAAGATGGTGCTGACGGATTGGTTAAACAAACTTTTACGCAAACGGGCGTAATTGGCCTCGGGGCTGGAACCAGCCACACACTCATAAATATAATCATTATAATCATTAGTTAAATCTACTAAGTCACCATAGTTTAGATTTTCACTAATCCAAATTGCATATGGTAAAACAGTGCGACGATATTCATAATATTTACGCTCACCTTTAAGGCTACGAATAGAAGTTAAAGATTTTTGAAGTCCTGCAAAACAACGGTCCAAACCATTTATCCAATTGATAATCATGAAATTACCTCCACAGATAATCAGCAAATCTTTCAAAGCCATTAAAGGGTTGATAACCTTGTTGCACCCCACCATATTGTAATTCCCTAAGTTTATAATCTGCTAAATTATTATCACCTACGGGGTGTTTACGAACTTGATTACCCAGATAATCTCGCAATACATTTCGGTTAAAGAACATTTCATAATCTAATTCATTCGGAATAAGTTGGGTAGGATAACCATAATCCATGGTATCATATCCTAAGTCTTGATGGTTTAGAGCCACGAATCCAGCGTTAAACTCTTCGGCTTCTAATCTTTCACCAGCATTTTCACGAACTTTTCTCCATGCGAAGTCGTGACGAATAAATATAAGTTCATTCAGATCTTCTGTGGTTTGAAGTTCTTTGCCGCTAACAGGTTCAATCCAAATAACATCTGCCGTCGTAGGACGAACACGATAAATATGAGCAGTGGTTAAATGTCCTGCATTTTTGCCGGGGCGTGAGACCGATACTACGTCACCGGGTTCCCAATCACGACTTAACTGTTCATAGTTGCCAATTTTCTTGTGAGCGAATTGTTGAGCAATATTTATTTCTGCTTGGGGTTTTGTATACTCAGATTCGGGAACAATTTTTTCTCGTAACAGGGCTAAATTGATGTCACGAGCCTGACGGTCTTCACGAGCCTTATAATAAGCGTTAAGAATAATAGGATCAGATATTCCTCGTTGGGGTCGGTCGTCAATTAAACCAGATAAATCAGGTCCATTACGAGTAGAAAAGGGAATATTGCCTTCGGCATAGAACTCTAAATAAGGTTCATAAGCAGGATGAATATCTTCTTCGTGAATAACTGGAGGTTCACGGATTCTGAGATAATCAGTAACATCATCAAAGCGACGAATTAAAATTAAATCCTCATAGTTTTCATAAGATTGCTTCTGGTCTTCCCAGATAACTCTAACTCGGTCAAAGTCTACATCTACAATAGTGCCAATAGAACCATAACCTTCAATAGCAATTGAAGTAATTTTATCTCCTAAGTTCCACTTCATCGCACTCGCCTGCCAATAAATATACCAGCAGTCAAAATCACGCCGCCGACTACAATAAGTCCCCAATATTCTTTAATAGCATTGTTAATATTGTTTATCCATTCTACTTCGGCTAAAGTCCCAGTCTTCATTAAGGGTTTGGAATCAGAATTATCTTGGGCTTCTGCCCTCCAATCTACTTCTACTGGACGAATCTTAACTGCTTCGGGAGCAGATTCTGGAACTGGGTGAACTTCAGGGGCAAATGGTGAAGCCGCTAAATCCACACCTAACTCAGCCAGAGTGTATTCAGTTTGAGGAACTTTATTACGAAAAGCCGATGACGGCATAAAAACACCATCAGGAAGAACTAACCCAGATTCACGATCTTCTTGTGAACCTACATTAGAGTCACGACGGACGTAACCATCAACCATGTTAGTAGGCATAATAATAAGTTACCAGTGCAACTATTTATACTTTGGTCTCAAGGGTTATACCAATCGGTAGAAGTATACTCTTTGTAATTCTTAGGATTGGTTGCCCACTGCATAGCCGAAGGATATGGCTGGAAGGGAACATTTTTAATATCTTCATAAGTTTGAATATCTACAAATGGCTCCCAAGGATTATTGGAAACAGGTGTAGGATAGTTATCTGGATTAGGAATAACCATGCCGGGGTGAATAGTGTTAGCAAAAGTGCGACCTTGGCCACTGATGTTTTGAGTAAACTGTGGGAAAATTACGGTTTCAGCACCCATGATATCTTCAGAACCTTGAACTTCAGTAGGGTTGAGGTGATTAACGTGGTTAGAAGAACCAGAAACATCTTCAGTCATTTCAGAGTTAAACAAAAATTGTTCTCGTTGTGGGTAATTAAACCAACCGGCTAAATCGCTGACTTCTTGAGCCGCCGTATTTTCAGCACTGGATTCTTCTTCAACTTCCGGGGTAGAAAAACCAAAAAAGGAACGAACACGATCCATCATGGAAGGTTCAACAGTTTTATCTTCACAACCACACGACATCAGTTAGCCCCCTGTAAAAATGAAGGGGTTCCTGTAATATAATCAATCATTCCTGATGGACTTGGGTCTGGAACTCCACCATAAAGGTGGTTAAGTTCTACATTGGCTACTGCTCGCTCTTGAGCATTAGTCATAGCCATGTTAGCAAAAGGAAGGGCACGAGTAGCGACACCATCAACTTCCATCATTTCAGCAGCCATTCGTGAATCAACTTCATCGTCGGCAGGAGTCATAACTTTATAGACAACAAACGCTGCGATGCCGAGACCAACTAAAGACATCACATGGTTTGCACTAATCAAGTTCAAAACCCCCTCAGTTCATACCGGGCTTGAACTCCCAATCTTGGCTCTTGACATAGGGTTGTCCAGTAACCTTAAGGTCGGTTGCACCTGCGATTCCCAACTTGCGAGCAAGAGGAGTATCAGGAACAGGCTTGTCCAGTGTTCCGTAGCCACGGTCTGTAAACCATGATTGTCCACGGGAAGAGTTTGACTTAGTTTGACCACCGGAAGGAGTCCATGCACCTACACGGTCACCATCTTTGTAAAGTTGAGAACGGCCACCAGTGCGCTTGCTACCGATACCAGTAGTTCCTTCGGAGATTCTACGAGGTCCTTGCTTAGTGTTGGACACTTGTGCACGAACTTTCTTGCTGGCTTTCTTTTGCTTCCAGCCGTCTTGCTTGTATCGCTTGACACCCTCACGGATACCATATTTTGATACATATCGCTGAACAACAGTCAGCATACCGGCTTTCTTTGTGGATTTCTTTGCTCCTCGGAGATTGGATGAACTCTTGTCAGTCATAATAATTTCACCTTTGTGGTATAAGTTATATCTTTGTTCTACTATTTATACTTTTGTAATTATTCTGCAGGAGGTTCTTGGAATCCAATAACTCCACAAGCCATACGTTTTCCAGCATTACCTGTTTTTAATGACTCTGCATCGCCACCCAAACCTAAATCATCACGGTCTTGGTGAACTATAATCATACGTCCGACAATAAAAGTAATACTGTGAGGATCTAAACTTAGGGACTTAGCCAATAAACTACCTTGAGCAACTCCAGACTTAGAAATAATATTTCCTAAATCTCCTTCATGTCGTTCTGCCGAATCTAAACCTCCATGAGTTGTGCCAAATGGATTAAAATGAGCACAGGCTGATTGACAACCATCAGTTAAATCACCATATTCATGAATGTGAAAACCATGTTCACCATCAGATAAACCAGTGATATTATATTTAATTTTAACACCGTTTCCAGTATCTTTAAAATGCACGACACCCGTCACTCCATTGTCATTGGGGGCCATGACTGCCACTGCATAGCGAGTAGGTTTAGTTTCACTGTGATACTTCTTTAAATCAGGTATAAAAGTAGACATAATATAGGCTAATCCCCCACCTATGGAGGCAATAATACCTATATTTTTGATATTCATTGTTCATCACCGACGACAGAGCCATCAGATTCATCTTCTTCGGCTTCATCGTCTTCTGCAAACTCGGAACAAACAGTTTCAAAGTCTAATTGGTGTTGATCATCATTACTATCGGAAGTCCAAACACCGTATCCCCAACCAGAAAGCATACCGATTCCAAGTGGGGCTAAAGCCATCCAACGATTCATAGTAATAAATTGAGAACTAATAAATAAAATACCTGTAGGAACTAAACCGCCAATGACTCCATAAGCGATAGATTTATTGAGGTGAGCCTTATGACGCTCAGAAATATATGCAGATACTCCGAGTGAGCAAGTTCTACGGGCTTCAGCCTCAGTCTTGGTTAGCACCATGTAGTAAAGTTATCAACACAACTATTTATAGTTATTGAAATCAAAGGTGACCGTGGGCTTTTGCGCCTTCAATCATCTCAGCAGACATATCTACAAAGGAAGTAGGTGTCATAATCATACTCTTACCGAAAAGCATAACCAATCCGCTACCAATTGCGACAGTTCCGAGAACCTTAAGTGGTGTAACTCCACCAAAGAAAGGTAGTTCACCGAAACTCATGCTACCGAAAGCATCTTTGTTAAAGAAAGGTAGTGGACCAGAGAACTGGTGTAGACCGATCAAAGTTAGAGTTGTTCCAATTACGAGTTTGTTGCTTAAGAAATCTGTGACTGCATTCATCATATTATCATATCCTATGTTTTACTATTTATATTTTTGTTTTATCAGAACGGGCTGTGTAGTGCAGCGTTAGCACCGAAAGCACGGCCAATTCCAGTTCCGAAGCCATTACTGTTTTCTGCTCCGAAGCCACCTAAGTCAGCGTTTCGCACTGGCGGGGCAACGTGTTTTGCCTCCATGCGGATCTTCTTGGGTGGATTAATACTGCGAACTACCTTGTTGTGGTTCAACATAGGTTGTGTAGATGCTGGGATAATTGGTCGCTCTCGGATTGGCATACGAGTGCTGGAAGCAGGAACATTAAGTTTAGGTGCACCACTAAACATAGCACGAGGGTTGCTCGGGCGGATAGATGTGCGGTCTACTTCAAACGCAGGTGAAGCACCGAAAGTTTCAGTAGGTTGGTGAGCGTTAATCTTAGGCATAATTTGTTCTGCCTTCATACGGTTCATGTGAGAAACATCTGGACCGAAGTTTTGGTCACCGTAAATCTCAGCGGTGTGAGATGGGCGAGAGTATTGTGCTTCAGGAGTAAGTCTTTGTCCCATAACTCCGTAAGCCGAGAGATCGAAATCTGCATCACGGCCACTGGCTAAAGCACTAAGGTCTAACTTAGGCATAGTAGAAATAGCAGGTGCTGGGCGAGGCATGTTTGGAACAACACCTTGTCCATATCCGCCACCGCTAACCATAGCAGCCATATCCATAGAAGTAGTTGGAGGCACAACGAAAGCAGGCATATTAACAATAGGAGCACTTGGTCGTGGACCAGCCTGTGTCAAACCTTGACCCATAGCATTACGAGCAGGAAGTGTATCATTAACCAAACTAACTTGTGGAAGTGCTGGCATATTAGGGCTGTATGGGATGTCTGGAAGGACAGTATTCTTTCCGATTGTTCGTGCCATGTTAATTACTCCTTGTTTCAACTATTTATACTTACTTGTTCATTAGAGAGGAAACAGCCAAGAATGCGCCGGTTCCAACTAATGCCAATCCTACGAGATTCAAAACGGAACTGCCAGAGGATTCGCCTTCAGCAGCCATAGTATCTTCTTCGCCTTGGTCTTGTCCAAAGTTCTGGCCGTCAGCATCTCCGCCTTGGTCTCCGGTTTGACCTGCATCTGCTCCTTCAGGAGTGTCAGTTTCAGGTTTCAAATCTACTACTTCTGATTCTTGAGTAGCGTCTTGAGGAGATACCATTTGAGTCATTGGGTCAGTCATAACATCACGGTTAGTGTTCATGAAAGCACGGACAGCATCAGAATTACGTTCCCAAGAGTAGTGGTTTACTACGGTATTAGGATCTACAATCATGGGTTCGTTGAAAGGGTGCATATGAAAATATCATCATGCCGACTACTTATACTTTAGCACACAATGGGGTTAATCCCAACGTTGTAAACTCATTAATTCTTCAGTGGTTAAAGATTCACCAGCCATTAGTTTTTTCATTAGTTCATCTACTTTTTGTTGAGCAGTCTTGGGATTGGAAGGTTTAGTGGGTGGAACAAATCCTTGAGGAGTATTAGTAGAACCTTGTGGATAATAGTTAGCCGGAGTGTTAGAAGTAGAAAAAGGATTGGCACGAGCAGGATTCATAAAAGGATTACCAGTTTGTCGTTGTTTAGCAGGTCGGGGTGGATAGTTTTGACCCCGTGGTTGCATAGGATGGTAATAATCATCATCTGTTTCTTGAGGCCGGGGTGTGGTGACACGTCCTCGGGGTGGTTGCTCAATACCGCTAATAAGTTTACCAATGCCAGTTAAAGGAAAGTTGATAGTCAGGCTACCTTTAGTAACTTGGTCAGACCACCAACGGAACTTAGGTCGGAACTCACCCCATGGAATATACCATTCTTCGGCTTCACGAGGGTGTTGGTCTTGATGGTGTTTTAAATATTTATTATCATGGCACTCAGGAAAAGTTGGTTCGGCTTGGGCGTTAAACAATCGCACACCTGCACCCAGTTTAGGTCTGCCTGTTTTACTTCCGCCCCCATTTACTCGGAAATTGGCTCCGTTAACTCCGGGGGCAGCAGGAAGTAACTCCATTTCAAAATCATCCCATTTAGGATTCTCATAAGGACGACAAAACATGAGATTACGTTGCCAACGAGTAGGAACACACAGATAATCTTGTCGTTGGGGTGACCATGCTAAATAAGTATCTCCTTTTTGGATGGGTTTTAAGGGGCCACCGCCCTCGGGACAATGAGTGGTGTGTGACCAAATAGGACACCATCGTTCAGGTAAAGCAGTAAACTCATAACTTCCGACTCCGAAGATTTCGTCATCAAATACTGCCAGTTGGGAGTTCTTGCCGCGATCGGGTGAGATAAGAGAACGAGTTCTGCCGTTTTTCTTAGTAGTGGGTCGGATGTAAACTTGAGCCGGAACATTGTTTTCAATAAACCATTGTTCTTTAGTAATGCCATAGGACTGTGCAAATTGAACATCTGTTAAATCACGAAAGTGACTGGCGAGAACACCTCTGCCAGAGATGTCGCCTTCTAAACATACGATATCGCCTGCTTCCATCAGGAACGATTGGTGGATATGACCTATGTATAGTTTTAGTTGGAGGCTAAACCACGATAAACGACATAACTAAGAGTTCCAGCCACTACTAATCCACCTACTACGATGCCAGTGACCATCATACTACCATCTTTTTCGGGTTCTGGTGGTTCTACCTCTACATCATATTCTACTTCAGGTTCGGCTTTCGCCTCAGCATCCCAACTCATATTATTTACTAATCGTGCCGGTGGCAGATTACCTACTGGGGAGGGGGTTGCAGGGGGAGGGGTTCTCCAAGAGGCTTCTGCAGCCATCGGTTGCTTGTGGTTAGGATTGACATCTACTTCTACATCTAAGGCTGCTAAGTCTTGCGGTGAGGCTACAGGATTTTCATCATGGAACTTCAACCGTGAATCTTGAATGTTAACGTTGTGTCCTTTGTGTTCAGTCTTACGGTCTCCACGGATTTTACCGATGACTACATATCCTCGGTCACGATAGAACTCGGGTGCATAAGCAATAACTTCTCCTTTACGGGCTTTAGCAATACCATCCAGCATACGCTTAATGGTTTTCTTATCAGTTCCAAAAGATAACTGATCGTCCAGAGCCTTGAGGTCACGAGCGTTGATAACGTTGTGGACGAGATAGATAGAGGCTTGAGATAGGGCTTCCTTGCCTACGCCCGCAGGACGCTGGGAGATAAGTGTAACTCCGTAACCAAGAGCACGGCCTAATTTACAAAGACGAATAATAGGGTCGGCTGAACTTGGTCTTCCCATCTGTGGAATAAAGTCTTGACATTCTTCCACGATTGTTTGAATACCTTTACCAAGTGCGGCTTCTAAAAGGGCTTCACAATATTCAGCAATCAATTCTTGTTGCTTCTTGAGTGGCAGTCCCGCCAACTTAATAATAACTGAGTTAGAAGTAGTCTTTAAAGTTTCTACCAATTCTTTCATGTTGATGGTCTGTCCCAGAGTGGGTTTGAGTGGCACGACACCGGGCATTTGTTCAGCCAAGTGTCCGTGAGCATCCAGAGCGTCAAAACAAACGAATTGTAATCCCAAGCGAGCAAACTCTTCCATCAGAACCGCAGCAGTCCATGACTTTCCGCTACCACGCTTACCAGTAATAAACAGAACCTGTGAGATAAGTGAATCATCTCCATAGGCAGAGAAATGAATATCTTTGCCTAAAAGGACACGATCCTTGGGGTCCTGTAATTTCTCTTGAGGTTTACCCATAGATATAACTTCCCTGCACAACTATATGTAGTTTATGGTAAATAAATCTATTTAGTCATCTGTGCCATTTTAGCCATACCGCCACCTAAACTGATTGCGGAACTGGCGTTGGTAGAATCAATGGCTTCAAACAAACCGGGGGCTGGATTGATGTTTTTACCGTGCACTTCATTGAGTCTACGGCTGAGTTCAGCCATGCCTCGTTCACCTTGGGTTTTACTATTATAATCTGCGATAGCAATATAGAAAGTAGGTCCATAGGCTCTTAACACTTCATCACAAGATTTACCATCGCCACGACCGGCATCAGACATAGCCGCATTGAAAATATAATCTCCGTTTTGGTCCCACATATCAGTGATAACAATAGTAACGGCTTTATCTATACCTTGTCCTTCCATTCCACGAATACATTCTCTGAGTCCAGAAGGAATGTTAGTTCCACCACGAGGGTAGAAAGGTAGATAACCGAAACTGCGTCCACTGTAATTTCGTCCCATATCATAAGAAGTAATATAATCAATACAATCTTGATGTTGATATGATGGACCTTTCCAGAGAACGTTAGGGTATGACTCAAACTCATAAATAGCGAAAGCATCATCACCAAGCAGACATTGTTTAATCATAATGGCAGTGCAAATACGGGCTACCTCCCAGCGACCGAAAGTATAACCTTTCCATGAAGCAGCGGTAGCACCCATGGAACCAGATACATCTACAATTACATTTACCATGGTGTTCTTTCCAGATTTTCCACGAGGAACACGGGCTTGAGCAGCAGTCACGGGTGTAGTTCCGGGCAGTGGAAGTGGAACGAAAGTAGGATACTTGGCACCCTTCATACCTTGAGATGGATCCCAAGTAGTTGTGCGTATAGGTGCTAATGGTGTGCGGGGTGCTTTAGGCTTTTCTACTAATGGAGGTGCAATATCTTCATAAAAGGCTCGTAATGGATTTTCAAAACCAAATGGTTTTTCTTCAGCATCACAATCTCCAACAGGTTCCAACCACACGAAAGGGTCTTTTAGTTTATTAACATCTACTTCACTCACAGTATCACCACATTACCTTTTGATTCATTCATCTTACGACTGCCTTCTTGGTTAGCAGGGGTGTGCATCCAATTCCAGAAACCGGGGATTAAACCAGATTGGCCTGTTTGTTCAATGGCTAACTCAGCCATAAGGACGGCTAAAGAGTATTGACGTGGTTTGGGTGTTTGGATTGGAAAATTATTGTTATGTGCTTTTAGTTGATTTGCATCAAATCCACTGGTATCAATAGCCAAATAATTTTGTATAGTTGTGGCAATATCTTTCAAAGCAGAACTATCTTTAATTTTAATTTGTCCCTTGCCTTTACGGAACATTAACACGGCCATGCCGGGGTAATAAACACCACGATCGTAAGCATCTTGTAAATCTTTGCCACCGCCAATTAGTGTCCAATCACT
>JGI25128J35275_1000578_pt1 | contig 11396 bp, 23 predicted proteins | sample ETNvirenome_2_60_FD_35275 | JGI IMG/M metagenome (IMG submission 35275)
ATAATCTCCTTATTGCGTCAGCCAGTTCTGGATGCCCTGCATCTATAAGGGCATTATACACGGTTGTGCGGTCACTGCGAATAGCTTCTCGCATATAAAATGCAACCACCTTTTCCATGTGTTTTTGAAACGCTCGTGCTTGATCCCTGATAGCAGGGTGTGCATCATCAGATACACTAATCAACTTTTCTACACAACGTTCTGCAACCTCATCGGGAGTAAATCCTCGATTCTGTGTTGTTTGCACAGTAACAATTGGATCCTTTGGAATATCAAAGTTTAATTTAAACATTACGTTTTGTTCCTAACAACTTTACCCACACGGTAATCTTGTGTGGTTTCTTTTGCTTCACCTAGCATTTTAAGACCAGTCAACGCCTCAGTAAACCTTTGATTGTATTGTGCCATAATATCCTGCTCACCTTTCATAAAGATATATGCTTCTACCAATGAGCCATACAACAGAGAAAGCTCTGCATTTTCACTTAACCACGATGTATCCGTTCCTGCACCAGACGTTAAACTAGCAGGTCTAAACATGTACTGAACCTCCACATCATACGCTACGTCTGGCGTTGGAGCTAAAATAAAGTTACCCACGTCAAACTGAGCATAGTATCTTGGTTTACCTCGAACAGTATAATCTGGGTGAAAGGTTTCAATAAAAGATAGATCTTTAAACTCTAGATACTCTTTTTCATAGTCTCCCGAAGTCGTTCCTTTATAAATACTTACGGAAAAAGGAGCTAAGAAGTCACTAGGTGCACCAAGATACTGATTGCCAGCAGCCATTGCACCAACCTGATTACGCATAAATAAATTCAACTGCACATTTTTTAATATGCGTTCTTCAGCAGCCCTGATGAATATAGGAAGATTGTTTACGAAAGTCGTCTCCGAGTTTTCCGTATAATCTTGAATTGCTTGTTTTAAACCGTCGTAAGTAAAACTCATGTTATCACCACTGTAACTGTTCCTACAAATCCTGTAGCTACAAGATCATTTTCATCTATTATGCCGGGAATTTCTTTAAAACCAACAGGATTAAACCCATACTGAAAAGCTCTTTGCTCCGTTAACCCGGTCTCTGGTCTAGGGTTTTGCAATGCTTGTGGATCTGTCCCTATTCTTGGGGGAAACAACTGAGGATGTTTTGCCTCAAACTCATCGGGTCCGACTAAAAGACCATTCCACTCTTGCTTCATGTCCCTCAGACGATAGCGAAAACCAGACCTGTCTGATATTCCAAATGCTTTTTTACCCGATGCAAAAGCCATTATACCCTCAAGTATTGTATGCTAGGTTGGAGTTTAAGAGGAGTTCTTGCCTCATCCTCATCCGCTGCACGTTGAAACTCTTCTTCGTATACAGATTTAAGAAGCTGAGTTCTATCTAACGCTCGTTTCATAGACAGGTAATAAGCTAATCCAGCCACCATGCAAGGATAGAAACGAAAAGGCATATCAGTAGTATTAGTAAGAGTATCAGCATCTTCGATTCGTTGCACATAATAATAAATCAATTGATCCGTAGAGTTTTCTGGCGTAGGCCATATATTCATAACAGGTGTGATTTGCCTGTCAAAATAAACTTGACTAGGACGACCCTCAGTGGTTTTGGCAGGTAAAGTAAGATACTCTCCTCGACTTATCTTTTGAATCTCAAAGTCCGTTCCACCACGTCGCAAAACAACCTCTAAAAGATCCACCACATCAGCCGTCAGGGTTTGTTGAGCGGTGCCTTTGGTAAGTGTAATTGTACCCTGCTTCACGGTCCACAAGTTTAGACCACGGTTGGCCCAGTCCGCAAACATAAGATTCAAAGACCTACGAGCAGTTTTAGCGTCGTATCCTGTGCGAACCTCTATTCCACAACGCTCATACGCTTCTTCGATGATGTCTGCTACATCGAGTTCAAAGTCTCTTGATCCTGAAGTTGCCATAGCTTAACTCATATGTGGTTTCTGGTTAGTCTTTACCATAACGCATCCGCCCTTTTTATACCCCATACGAGCAGCGACTTCTGGTGCTTTCTCTTTTAACGCTCTCAGTCCTTTTCCTTTAGGGCCTTCAGGTATCGGTTTCTTCTTTTCCATCGTCATTATCCTCATTATAAAGATTATCGAAAACTCTATTTACATCCAGTGTATAGTCTAAATCACTTTTTGAATAGTGTATATGTTGAGAGGGCCTAAAGTCTGGTGCGCCCTCGCCTACCGCAAACCAAGCCGGATGTGTTACTCGCACCCGATTATTTGGTAGAGCAACAATATTACCCGTCCACTCTCCAGCATCTAAAAGCTGTAAAACATGGCTTTGCTTATGCTGTGCTGGATCATCAGCAATCTCACTGTTGGTGTAGTCTACAGTGAACAAGTATTTAGCGGGAAACATTTCACCGTTTATTTTGGCTAACCAAGGACATGGTGTAGCTCTGTCTAACGTATATACTGCATGATGATGTGAAGAACAGTCCCAAGGCTGTGCATCATGCGTTGCCATGGGTTCAGGCCACTCCCCTAAAGGTATGTCTGCAACCAGTGCTGTGATAGGCATTCTAGCCCACATTGCACCACCATGAGCGGTGTCCTCTTCTTCTCCTTCTGCTTCACAACCAGTAAAGACAACTTGAAAACTAAGAGACCGATTCGGAATTGTAGTCACAGCAACAACCATAGCATGCAGAAACTCGCCGTGATATTTCTCATGATTATGAGTATATTCACGACGAACCCAAGCCTTAAAATAAGGTATGTTACTTTGTAGGTATGGCATTTAAGTTAGAAAACCCCTTTGAATCCCAAACCTGAAACTTGTACTTTACCACCGTTAGCCATTCCTTTGGGCTTAACCTTGCCGCCGTTTTTCATACCTTTGGGTTTAACTTTACCGCCAGCTTTCATTCCTTTGGGTTTAATTTTACCGCCAGCGCGATAACCTTTTTTCTTCATTGCCATGTTAGTTCTCCTTTTAAAACACTCTTACCAATCCACCGTTAGCTTTTTTATTTTTCCAGCTAATACGTTTAGATGATTTCTTCTTCTTTGCAGCGGAAGTACACTGCGCCATAGTAGGTCTACAAGCAGGATATCCTTTACGCTTCTCTCCTTTTTGACGACCACAGGGTTTGCCCGTTTTACAGTCAACCCATCCTTTGCCGTCATTCTTAGAAAACCAATCGCGTAAAGTATTCTTCTTTGCCATCAGAAGTTCCTTGTAACTTTTCGTTTGCTTTCTTGCATGGCAGGTCCACAGCCAGCAGCAATGTAACCACCACTTACAAGTTTTTTCTTTGGAGGTCTTTTAGGGTTATCAATAGCGGAAACTACTCCACCCTCTGCTTTCTTTGCGGAATTTCCCCAGTTCTTTGCTCCTACTTTTCGACACTTAGAAAGTGCCCCTGAAGCGTATGCGCTGGGCCAGACTTTGTATCGGCTTTTTACTTTGTGATAACAAGCGTCTTTTTTTGACTTCTTTTTTGCCATTAGTTTGCCTCCGAGGTGACTTGGATACTTGGGATGATATTTGTCCACGACTTATCAAAACTAAACTTCCTTTCTGTTAGTTCTTCTACAGACTGAACCAAGTGATCAATCTTTACATCCATGACCTCTGTTCTCTTATCTACACTCACAAGTGTAGTAATCATCCAAATAAGACCAACAGATGAAAGGGATAATCCCGCGCCCCAAAATAAAAGCTGTACGTTCTTATCCACCTTAATCACCACTCTCTACAAGACCAATACTTAGCCTTTAGTTTATCCAGTGTGCCTTTATCACAGCCGTGTCTAGCCCTAAACGACTTTCGACGTTTAGGGTTTGACTTTTTGATGGTCATATTGGCATCGCCAAATCTAACAATCTTTTCTTTGCCTTTGTCGCAAGCTTTTACAACAGACTTTTTACCGCCAGAAATCTGACGCTTCGGCTTGTTGCATTTCATCTTGGACTTGTCGATCTTAGCCATTCAGCCAATCCCTATGCAACGTCATCCAATAATGCTGCTACAATGCATGTTGCAGTCGCTGCGCTTGAGCCATCGTGACCAATAGCGTGTATTCCAGCAACCGTACAATTTGGAAGCCTAGCAAAGAAAGACTCATTAGGACTGATTTTTACCGCGTCATCAGTTGTGTTTGCCGCAGTTCCAGCATCAAAAACAACATAGATATGATTAGCTGCGTCCGTGTTTTTAATATAAATGAACTCAACTTTATCACCTGTTGCTACTGCTGTCGGCTGCACATTGGCATTTACTGCGGTATAATCGGTATAATAACCCGCAATCAGATCTGTGCTTGCTGCTGTAACACTGGTTAGTTTGTAGTACCACTTGTCATTCGCGTCCTTCGGCGAAATAGTGGTTGTGGCTTCGATAGTTTTGGCTATCTCGTCCGGTAGAACTGTAGTCTTCATGACTACTGTAGCTGCGTCAGCCATGTTTTATCTCCTTTACACTCACCCGAAAAATCCAGTTATCGAAGTGATGTTAGTTAGGGTTACATGGCACTCATCGTCAAAAATGATACCATGATCGGGTATGCTTATTTGTGTGTCATCCGAGGTGTTAAACACCATGTCTAACAACGTTGCTCCACCGCTACCGTTTTTGAAAACCACTTGAGGGGACCCGCTTGAGGCTGTCTGTACATAGAAAGCCTTTAGACGAGTCCTACCGCCTTGTAGTGTCCCAGTGCCAGTAGCTGTCTTTGCAAATATAGAAGCAGCCATTTGTTACCTCCTCTAGGCGTTATTGATGCCTTGGATGTATTCAACCGTAACATTACCCGCGCCAGACGATCCCGCTGAAAAGTCTATAAAGATCGGAAGATCGGCAGTTCCAATGTCTACCCAAGTATCTGCATCTGTGATTGTTCCAGCAGAGCCAAGCTTGATTACGTCGGCTGCTGTACCTGCGGCTAACGCAGTAAACAATGAGGTAGAAGTTGAAGTCGTACCCATGCTGATATTTGCAGCATCACATGCAGTGGTAATATAAACCCGTATTTCCACGATTTGACTATTTGCAGGAATAACCATTCCTGTGTCCGCAGCAGTAGTAGATTGTGTCCAAGACGCTGTTTGCGCCATCTTAACGAAACCTACATTTGCTTTATTGGTTCCTACAGTTGTGCCTGTAGTATCCTTAATTGTCCCAGCTTTAATAGGACCTGAAAAAGTTGTTGTACCCATGTCGATCTCCTGTCTGGGTTAAGTCAGTGACCCCATGTCACTGTCAGGGATAACAATACTATACCACAGGAAATATAAAAAGAAAGGGGCAACCGAAGTTGCCCCAGTTATTCAGAGAGGAAGGTAAGTATGAAACGTTACCTTCCTTACTGTAGCATAAATTATGCGCCGGGTGAACCGAAGATACAACGTGGGTCTGAGAACCCAAAGCTGTAACGCTCACGAGCTTTAAAGCGCATGTTGCCTGTGTCGAAATCTGCCTCCATGCCAGTGGACATTGGAGTACGCTCAAAGTGGATCATTCCACGAGGGGCGTCTGTCATGATGAAGAATGCATCAGGATCAGTTAGGAAGTCATTAACGGCATAACCGTTTGGCAACATTCCCATTGATCTTAGGGCATTGACATCATTGTCCGCTGTACCGACACGCAAATTAGATACCATTAAACGTTCAGCAACAAACTGTAGCTGACGCGGAATGATTAACTTTGTGCCTCGTAAAGCAACTTTGAGACCACGCTCATCAACAAAACCTGCAATGTTGATCAAAGCATCTTCAAGAGATGTTTCGTTCAAGTCCGCAGCAGTTGACGGTTCGTTAGCAAACGTACCACCGCTTGTGAGCGGGTGTGACGCATCACACAATGCAACTCCGTCGCCACCAGCAGAAGCACCTGCTGTGAAAGCGTTGTTCAGAATTGAAGCAGCTTTAACCTGCTTTGTGTGTGCCATTGAACGAGCCAACGCACGAGTGTAACGCGAACCAAGACGATCATAAAGATTGTCTTCGACTGCTTCCTCAGTAATTGAGAACGCAAGTGCGATAGTCTCGTGGTTGTAACGAGCAGTGTATGCTTCGTTAGCGTCGTCAAAATTTACAGCAGAACCTTCCGACTTGGTTGGTGCTGCTCCGAAACCACTCAACATTACTTCTTCTTCGAATGCTCGATCAGAAGATTCTGTTGTGAAGATCTCTGCGTGTTGGTTTTCGTACCTGTCGTACTCCATACCAAACAAGGCGTTGAGACCGGGTTCCAACTCTTTCGCTAGTTGTGCGCGAGATATAGCCATATTTCAGTCTCCCTATACGCCAGTCGTTGAAACAGTACCACCTGCAATAGCACCATTCGGTGAATTGAAGGAGTTGTTCAAACGTACGATTAATGGAATACCAGCCGCAGTGAAGTCTTGGTTCTCAGGGTCGTCTTGAATACCCATGATTCTCAAGTTCAAGTTTGCGGTGGTGTTAATTGTGCCGACAGCCAACTTAGCAGAAGAAATACCAGTGGTTGTTGAACCACTAGCAGCTGTTACAAAGTTAGCATTAGCAAACACATGTCCTCGTGCAGTTGACTCACTTGTTAGTGTGCCATCTGAACAAATCACATATGATTGTAATGGGTTGTCATACACAAAACCTTTGACGGGATGATTAGTATCCGCGCCAGATCCGGGCCAGTAGTTAGAAAAAACTTTCTCACCAGTGGTAGACGAAACGTATTCCGCACCAGCGAACACACCCACTAAACCTACAGTGCCCCCAGCAGCCGCGCCAACAATGTCAATAAAGCCAGTTGAAAGCGGGATAACGGGAGAACCTTGGTAGATCGCGTTTGTGTTGCCAGCAGCAATACGATACTCGGTCGCACCAGTGGTGTTGTAGCCCTGACCGACTACACCAATCGGACGGAGTCCGAATGCAACGTTAGTATTTGCCATATTAGCAATCCTTTAATTTACTCGGAGTCGCGTTCGCGGCCTCCGAAGGTTACACGACTTTGCCGACTATTTTGAATCGGCATTGAAGGATGTTGTTCCTTCATAAGGTCCTGATCTACAGCAGTCATCTGTTCGCGGGTTCTGCCCCCGTAGTACTCAGTTCTTTCCATAACTGTTTCTTCAGGAATGCGACACAACATCAGTCCGCCTTGTCCGATAACGCCCTGATACCGACCATCGTCGATAGTTGGTGCTTCGTAGTCTGGATACTCGTCCTTACGAACAGGTTCCCATCCTTCACGCAGCTTTGCGTTAACGTTCATTTTGTCTTCTTCGCCGCGCATTGCGACTCGAATCCATCGATGCACATAGCCCTTTGGGGCTTCTGGTGCAGCAAGGTGACTGGGCGGTGCCCATGGTTTTCTGCGAGTTTCTGTTTCTCGTGTTTCGCTTTTACGCGGTGTTCTGTCAGCCATAGTCTTAATCCTTCACATATTTAGCGTATTCTTCAAGAGGTACGCCCAACTTTTTCGCAATTGCGACCTGTGAATGCGATAGCTTGACCGACCTGCGCCCCTGTTTTGTACTGCGGGATGCGGAGTTACCAGCAGAAGCGACCTGACTTCCTCCACCCGATTTTTTCGTCTCAGAGAACTTATGTGGGAACTCATGACGAAGACGTTTGTCTACCTCACTATAGTACTCATCGCTGTTCGGGTCAAACCCTTCTTCATCCGTGAGTTGACTATGGAGTGCAAAAGCAGCCGCTGTCATTATTTTATCTGCCCCAAACCACTCGTTTTTATCCTTCCACGCTACGGCGCGGGGATCCGGTTGTGGTCGTTGCTGTTGAGCAGGTTGCTGCTGTTGCTGTGATTGTTCTTGCTGCTGAACCTGCACTTTTGCCTGTCTTTCAGCTTGAGCTTTAGCGGTATTATACCGTTGTTGTTCGGCTGCAATGTTAGACATCAATTGCTGCGCCTCAACTACACGATCTGAATCTCCTGCCTCATAGGCTTCTTTCATCATGCGTTTTGCAGCTTCTGTCTGCGATTGCAACCGAGTACCGTACTCAGAAAGATAACCTGTATCCAACGCTTGGACTCGAGTCTTCAGCTTTTTGTTTTCCTCTATTAGTTCTTGGGATAAACGAACAGCTTCTGACTTGTCCCGTTCTTCCTGACGGTACTTTTCTGTTAGTTTTTTGATACGAGTCTGGACACCTTTACTATAAGAGTCCAGTTCATCCTGCTCAGAAACTTCCTGTTTTTCTTCAGATGCTTCTTTAACAGGCTCTTCTTTTTCAGGAGCGGCCTCTTTAACTGGCTCCTCTTCTGGTGTCTCCACCACTACCTCTTGGTCTTCTACTACCTCTTGTTTTTCTTCTGACATACCTGCCTCCTAAACGTGTTTAACATCATCTGGTTCAAGGATTGTGGCAATAACCTCATCATCATTGATAATGCGGACCTCTCCACCATCGATCTTGAAACGTGATCCTGAATATCGACCAATGCATACCCATTGACCTTCTTTGCACCATGGCTCTGAATCAGTCCCGAACTTATCCGGGTCCTTATAAGCTAGTGGTCCGAGCTTCATAACATAAGCCACAACCGTGGCTACGTTTTCACGTTCTCGAACTTCATCAGGAATATATAAGCCACTAGAAGTTTTAGCTTTGCCCTGATACGGCATAACTAAAACCCGCCAACCAGTTGGTTGCGGGAGACGTTCTAGTAACGGTTTGTCTAAGAGGGACGGGTCTAACACCCGTTCGTTAGCGTCTACATATGCGCTTTTCAAAGAATCAGTTTCGGCTTCTGCCTCTGACTTTTCTTTGTTCATTTTCTGCGCGACATGTTCAGGAAGATATAAGGTCTTCGACATCGTCTACGTTTTTCTCCAGCAGGGCCTTGATTTCTGATCTAGCAAGAGAAAGACCCCGTATTTCTCCCACAGTCATTTTGTACTGCTCCCAGTTCTGTACTGAACCGGAAGAAAGAGCGTTAGACAAATCGTTTTCACGCTCTTCTAATTTCTTATATAGGTATTTTGCCATATCGACAACATCCATTTTTACACCTATTTCAGCCAAGTATAAATTTTGTTTGTTTCTTTCACACGATGATCCAGCCCGTTGTAGCCGCCGTTCACCACCCTAGTTACACGCTTGATTGTGTCCTCATTTACACCTTCATCGCATATTTTCCATATATTATTACGTTTAAAGAACCATAAAGCTGAGTCCATAGCGTAATCATTTGCTACAAGATCTGGATTGTCCATAACGTCTGGCAATCTCATATCGCTTGCAAAAGATCTATAATTATCTCTGTGCGTTAATTGAAGGAAACCTCTGCCTCGCCACGCATAGCCTTGTCCATCGTTACCGCCACGGTGTCCGTACACCTTATCAGCAAGAGCTTTTGGGTTTCTGGCAAACGGCTCTGCTTCTTCTTTTGTTTTAAAATATTTACCAAATACTTTTAGACAAGCATCTACAGAGTAGTTTAGATTTTCTGACGTATACTTAAAAGATCCACTTTCATGCACAGTCTGGCCCAACAGATGTGCGCCTCTTTCTGGTGACAATTCAAAGTGTGCTACTATTGCCTTGGCTGTGTTAGGGCCAAACGCACCATCAGGCGATACGCCGCACTTCTCTTGTAGCTGTTTTAATGCTTCAAACGCCATCACTACTTTCCCTTTTTGCCATAAGATCTTCTAGGTTTCTAACTTTAGTGCCGCCATCGTAAGTCCAAGCGTAACCTTTATCGATCATAATTTGATTAATAGACATTGTGTCTTCGTCTGATTTATACAGCCAACCAAGCATACGCCCAAATTTACCATCTTTTTCAGTTTTTACCGTAAGTTTTGTCGCTTCCATAAGGTGCATTTCCAAAAACTCTGTGGCTTGATACCCCATTTCTTTTTCTTTAGGGTTCTTTGTCCTTTTCTCTGGTGTGTCTATACCCGCAAGTCTGACACGCTCTTTCTTTGTAAGATCGAATCCAAGATCAATACTTATATCTATAGTGTCACCATCAACGATTCTATCTACAGACTTTACAAAGTAAGTATACATTACTTTCTCCTCGTAAATTGTTTGTACCCTTTCACACCAAATGATGCGCTGATTGCAATACCTAAACTGTAAAAATACCAGTCCGGTGCTTTATGAAGCTGTTCAAAGCCCCTGTCCACAATGCCCTCGGCACCCGGTACAAACGCTAAAATTAATGGTATTGACAACACAATAACGAAAAATTCGTCTTTCCACGAAGATCCAGAGTTTTCTGCCATAATACGTTCCCAATCGGCAACGCTTGTTTTTTCAGACAGTAGTATCTTTGCTTTTGCTTCGGCTTCTGTAAGTTTTAACTTCGCTTCTGCGGCTTGCTTTGTGGTCTTTGCATCCAACCAACTACTGGCTAAACCTGCAACTGGCCCTAATAACTGTCCTATCATTGATTTTTACCCATGTTTGTAAACCCATAATAAGCTCCAACTATGGCAGCAATACTGACATAATATATGTTGCTCATGCTTGCCAACATCACTGACGCTTGTGGCAGTTCCATGTACTCAGTAAAGATAACTCCAAATGGAAAGACAAGCATACCTGTAAGGCTGAACCAAGCCATTCTACGTTGTGCGTCACGCTTGGCATCAGCATCAATCATGATGCGTTTTCTGTCTTCAAGCATGATTGCACGTTCATCTGGGTCAATCTTGCCATTATCGTTTAAATCGTAGTTTGCTTTGGGCATCTGCATACTCCTGTACTATTCTTTTATCGTATCCCAATATTAATAGTTTACCATTTTTATCATAACCTGCAAACTTTTTACCACGTTCTATTATTGTTGGGCATTCACTTCGAGGCAAGTCACTTTCATGCTGTTGTGCGTCACCAGTATTTTTGCCTTTTCTGCTTGGTCTAGGCATTCCTGTTTATCCAAATATGTGCCGATTTGATAATAATATAACCGATCTGTACTTATAAAGTGTAAAAATATTAAAACATATATCATGGTAAATAATCCATTACATCAATCCATTTCATATAGTGAAGATAACCAGCAGCCCCTATAAATGTCATAATAAGCAATACAATTATACCCACTATCGTAACCATTAGCTCTTGGTTCGCGATTTGATCCCTTCGGGCTTGAGCTTCCGCTTCTCTTTTCTCTAATAAAACTTCTTTGCGTATTTTTAATAGCTCTAACCATTTTGATCTTCCGTAAGTTTGCGTAATCCATTCTTGCAATTCAGCTTCTGCGTCTGCTGCTTGTCTAATTTTCGCCCAACGATCCAACGCCGTAGCGTTTGCACTTTTGCTTGATATACCTTTTTTCTGTAATCTCTTCTTTGCTTGGTCAGTTGCGTCAAAAAATTGCCCGATCTGTTTGCTCAGACCAGCCACAGTTTTGCCAGCGGCAAGTCCTGTTTTGATGCCAGCGAGAATTGTT
>JGI25128J35275_1000584_pt1 | contig 11365 bp, 21 predicted proteins | sample ETNvirenome_2_60_FD_35275 | JGI IMG/M metagenome (IMG submission 35275)
GAACTGTTCTTGCTTCCGGTACGGTAGTCACTCCATTTGCCGACGCATAAAAGGGGGTAATTTATGGCAGGTTCAGATGTAATTTCGGTTACTATTACGGCTGACACCCTAGCGGCAGATCCAAATGGCATTTCAACAGATGCAGCGGTTGGAAACAACGCTGCATTAACGATTGGCGGTGCTTTAGCGGACAGTGGCTCGGTGACTTTATCTCATGCCAGAACAGTTACCATTACTTCGGCTGGAGACGACAGTGGAATATCTTTTACTGTCGTTGGAACTGATGTAAATGGAGATTCTCAAACAGAAACCGTGACTGGGGCAAACGCAGACGCGGCTACTAGCAGTAATTTTTTCTTGACGATTGCAAGCATAACCGCCGTGGGAGATCCCGCAGGTAACGTTCAAGCTGGAATTAGTGGGGTAGCTTCTGCTGTTATTTTTGCAGGACGAGCACGGCTTAAAGGTGTTTTTTTAACGAGCACAGCAACCGCCGGTAACGTTGATTTTCGCACGTCTAGCCCTTCAGGAACGAGTTTAATGAAAATAAGTTCTGTGGGCTCCGCAACTGCGACTAGAGATGTGGTGATTCCGGAAGAGGGTATTTTGTTTGGCAGTGGGGTTTACATTCAATACAACGTAAGCACGTTTCTTACCATGACTTCTTTCCATGCGTAAAACGATATGGCAACGGTAAAGAACGTAAAAAGGCTGCCTTCTGGGCGAATAGAGTATCGTGGAGAAACGTTTTCTGGGTATAACCAGCCAAAACGTTCAAAAGGTGGGGCTAAAAAGTCTGTAGTTTTAGCTAAAAAAGGCGATCAGGTTAAGATGGTTCGTTTTGGCGATCCTGATATGACCATTAAAAAAAGCCAGCCTAAACGTAGAAAAAGTTTTAGAGCCCGCCATAACTGCGATACCGCAAAAGATAAGTTTACGGCGCGTTATTGGTCGTGTGAGGCGTGGTAAATGAATCGCGCCTCTATGCCAAAAGGTTTGACCTATTATAAAAAGGGCGGCGCAGCTTCTAAAAAAAGTAAAGGAAGCAAAATTTGTCCTGCTGGAAAGGCTTGGGCAAAGCGCACTTTTGATACTTACCCGTCTGCTTATGCAAACATGGCGGCTTCTAAGTATTGCAAAGACCCTAATTACGCAAAAAAATCCAAAAGGAAAAAAGCCTGATGGGTGAGTTAAAAAAATGGCGTGATCAAAAATGGGTGCGAATTGACAGCAGCGGTAATATCGTTGGTGACTGTGGCACTTCAAAAGACAAAGAAAACCCAGACCGTTGTCTTCCGTTAGCCAAAGCACGTTCGCTAAGTAAGTCAGAACGAGCGGCTACTGCCAAAAAGAAAAAACGGGAAGGGGCAAAGGGCAAAACTGTTGTTAAAAACACGAAAAAAGCAACGGTAAAAAACATGTCTCGTGGCGGCGGAGTACGGCAGGAGATTGCAAAAGGGTGCGGCGCAGTGTTAAACGAGCGCCGTAAATTAACAACGTATACGTGAGGTAGTTATGCCGGGTTCAAGAGTAAACATAGGTAACGCAGGATCAGCTAAAAAGAAATCTAAAAATAGTTCTGTGATGAAAAAATCTAAAGGTGGCTCCCTTATGAAAAAATCTAAAGGCGGGGCCATGATGAGAATGTCAAAGAAGAAAGATCTTGACATTTAGTGTCGTATTTAATCAGCAACATCCCGCATTTTAAATGTTGGGTGCGACGAGAATTTACGCACAATCACGAAAAATATCANGGAGAGTTTTTACATTGTTTAGCNATAGCCGTAAATACAGTACCTGANCGNTCTTTAAGTTTTCAGGTTGTTTTTACCGGCTGCGAAGCAGATTGTGACGATAACGATGAGGGCAACATACATGGAGGAGCTATGTGGGCTAGGATGCCAATACAAGGCTTAGTGTGTGACATGCCTATGCAGGATTATCCGGAGCCTATGGCTGATCATTTATCCCAGCCTTGGGACTGTGAGTCTCATCATCATTCTGTTGTGGTTATGGATAGGGTAAGCTCTTCTCCGTGGATTGCTAAGATTGGTGGTGAGTTTTTTACTTCTAAATACCTTTTTACTGTAGATTATACAGAATCTGATATTGCAGATGACTCTGCTCAACACAAGCAGTCACATGTATTATGCATAACGGAAGAAGGTAAATGGAAAGGAAATATAGTGGCGTTACCGAACAACCGTGTAAGGGCTACGAGTCCCGCTCTTTGGGTGACCGGAGAAGGAGCGCCAGATTTTAAACCGTCTCAGTGGAAACATTCTGCTGAAGGCCACGAAAGTTACTTAGATCCAGCGGTAACTTTCAATAACTTGTATGAAGAATAATGGCTACATCAGGTTCTAAAGATTTTGAATTAGACGTTGCCGAATACGTCGAAGAGGCGTTTGAACGTTGTGGTTTAGAGGTTCGAACTGGTTACGATTTAAGAAGCGCCAAACGTTCTCTTAACTTATTGTTTGCTGATTGGGCTAACCGTGGCTTAAATCAATGGACCATTGAAGAAGTATCCATAACCTTAGCTACGGGCATAAGAGATTACCCTGGTGGAACTTTAACAATGACAGTAGGTTCTTCTACTAGTTTTTCTGTGGGAGAAACCCTTACTGGAGGCACTAGCGCAGCAACAGCCAGCGTTACCAGTAAACCTTCTAGCACTACTTTGGCTATTACAATTCCTTCTGGAACGTTTTCCAGCGGAGAAACCATTTCTGGTGGCACCAGCGGTGCGTCAAGCACCCTAGCAGCAGCCGTAGATCTAACAAACGTACAGTCCACAATAGATATCTTGTCCGCAGTAGTTACCCGAGACAGCACAGATTTTGAAATACAAAGAGTAAGTCGCTCAAGTTTTCTTAACATACCTAACAAGTCACAATCGGGTAGGCCAAATCAATTTTTCTTAAACAGGCAGATAACGCCTGTGTTACAAATTTGGCCCGCACCAGATAACGATACCGATATTGTTAAATTTAACAGGCTGACTAGAATTGACGATGTAGACGCTTATACAAACACTGCAGAAGTTCCTTTTAGGTTTTATCCTTGCTTAACTGCAGGTTTAGCGTATTACTTGTCTATGAAACGAAACCCACAACTTATGGGGGCTTTAAAAACTATTTACGAAGAAGAATTACAGCGGGCTCTTGACGAAGATAGAGATCGTGCTTCTTTACGCATAAGCCCTTCATACGAAACGTATAGGTCGTAACGATGGGAGCATTTGCTAGAGGAAAATACGCTTACGGAATATCAGATAGATCTGGTTTTCGTTACAAATTAAACTCCATGAAACGAGAATGGAATGGGTCTTTGGTCGGACCAGATGAGTTTGACCCAAAACAACCGCAATTATTCCCTCCACCAAACGCAGACGACCCCCAAGCTTTGCGCAATGCTAGACCGGACCGTGTAGAGCCAACCGTGGTTTTAGTAGGTGTTCCCTTGGTTACCGAACGCACTTTTATTCCAGTTCGGGGTATTGGTCAAGTTGGAACTGTTACGGTGAGCACAACATGAGTTTTACATACGCAACTTTACAAACAGCGGTTAAAGATTACTGTGAAACATCTGAAACTACTTTTGATACACAATTACCTACGTTTATTAAAGAATCAGAAGAACGCATTTTAAAAAACGTAGAGTTACCTGTATTTAGAAAAAACGTCACAGGTAACGCAACTAACAACAGTACCTATTTATCAACGCCCACTGATTTTTTAGCGCCGTATAGTTTGGCTGTAATTAAAGACAGCGAGTACTCCTATCTGTTGTTCAAGCACGTTTCGTTCGCACGAGCTTACACCCCTAACGCTTCTACCACAGGTACTCCAAAATATTATGCGTTGTTTGATGACACGACTTTTATTTTAGCGCCAACCCCGGATAGTGGTTACAGTTTTGAATTGCATTATAAATATCGCCCTGCGTCCTTAACCGCGGGGGCAGACAGTGGCACCACATGGTTATCAACTAACGCACCGGATGCGTTGTTGTACGGTACTTTAGTAGAAGCAGCTACTTTTTTAAAAGTGCCAGAAGAAGTGGCTCAGTACGAACAACGGTTTGGACAGGCAATTGCTGCAATAAAGGACCTCGGAGAAGGTTATGGTGCAAAAGATGAGTATCGTTATGACATTAGTAAAGGAAGATAATGTTTAAAATAGCTGTTGAATCCAATATAGGAGATATTGTTGTGAAAACAACACAACGCAGAGGGTTGTCTCCTGAAGAATTAGCTGAACGGGCGGTAGAGCAGATAGTGAATGTGTCAGACTCTGTAGACCCTATTGTTAAGCAACAGGCAGAAGCTTTTAGAAGTCGCATTTATCATGTAGTTTTAGGTATTATTAAACAAGGTATTAGAAGCGATAGAACTACGCTTATTAACGAGTTTATTCAGCAGGGTCATTCAGACGTTGCGGATATATTAAGGAGACTGTAATGGCTATTACGACAGCAATGTGTACTTCTTTTAAGTCTGAGTTACTTCAGGGAATACACAACTTTCATAACGGTTCTGGTGGAGGAACGACAACCACCACAGGAACAGGCAATACTTTTAAGATTGCTTTGTATACCAGTAGTGCAACTTTGGCTGCATCAACCACTGCTTACGCGACAACCAATGAAGTTTCTGCTACAGGCACTAATTATACGGCTGGCGGTAATACGCTAGTTAATGTAGACCCCGAAACAAGCGGAACGACAGCACTGACTGATTTTGATGACACTACGTGGTCTAGTAGTTCGATTACTGCGAGAGGGGCATTAATTTATAATTCCTCAACTACCGCAGGAAGTGCGAACAGAGCAGTGTGTGCGTTAGATTTTGGCGCAGACAAAACATCCACTAGTGGAGACTTTGTAATTCAGTTTCCAGCCAGAGACGCTAGTAACGCGATCATTCGGATTGCATAGGATATAGTGTGTGGCTGATGTCAAAGTTGCCTTTAGTGGATGGAATTCTTCCTCTCATGGATGGGGCGAAGGAACGTGGGGTAATGGCGAAGCGGTTTCTGGCGCAACAGGTACACTCGGTACAGTTTCGGTTTCGGGTGATGCGAACGTCTCTGTCACGGGTGTGGCAGGAACAGGCACCCTTGGATCGGTATCTGTATCCGGTGCTGCGGGTGTTAGTGTATCTGGCGTATCAGGCACTGGTACTCTTGGCACGGTTACTGTCACGGGCGCAGCAAATGTTAGCCCCACGGGTGTCGCAGGCACCGGAACGCTTGGTTCAGTTTCAGTCTCGGCTGATGCAAGCACTTCGGTCACTGGTGTTGCGGGCACGGGAGCGTTGGGATCAGTTACGGTTACAGGCACGGCAACCGTCAGTGTTACAGGAGTTGCAGGAACAGCAGGGCTTGGAAGCATCAGCATCGTTACAAGTAACACGATCCCGGTCACAATGGATGCGCTTACTGGATCTGTTGGAACGCCTACGTTTGATGGTGATGCAAATGTTTCAGTCACAGGCGTACAAGCAGCCTGTACAACGAGTGGCGTTAATGTTTGGGGACTTATCGATGATAGCCAAACAGCGAATTGGTCAGGAATTGATGACAGCCAGACGCCGAATTGGACAACTATTGACGACAGTCAAACACCAGATTGGAAAGAGGTAGCATAAATGGCAACTTACGTTAACGACCTGTTATTAAAAGAAATCGCCACAGGAGACGAATCAGGAACCTGGGGAACAAGCACAAATACGAATTTAGAGCTGATCGCCGAAAAATTTGGGACGGGAAGCGAGGCTCTTTCGGACGCTAGTACTGCCACCATTGAGATGCAAGAAGGAACTTCGGACGCTTTTCGCTCTCTGGCGTTAACGCTTACAGGTTCTCTTTCACAAGCTTGCACGGTGACTTTTGCTCCTAATACCGTTAGTAACGTATGGGTAGTACAAAACTCTGCTGGTAACACCGTAACAATTTCACAAGGCACGGGCGCAAATGTAGTCATCCCAAATGGCGGGATCAGGATGATCGCCACAGACGGTGCAGGATCTGGTGCAGCGGTTACTGATGTCCTAGACGTGCTAGGCGGTACGGGCAACGTAGGGCTTGGTAGCGGTGCGTTTGGCACAGGTCTTACCACAGGTACAGATAACGTAGCGATAGGCGACTCTGCTGCTGATGCTTTAACTAGCGGAGGAAGAAACACAGTTGTTGGTGATAACGCTGCGGGTGCAGCTACCATAGCTAGTAGAAATATTGCTATAGGCCATGATGCGCTTGTTACTGAAGATGTAGGGGATCGTACAACTGCGATTGGTGACTCAGCACTTTACTCACAGAATAGTGATTCAAATAATGAAAACACTGGTAACACGGCAGTTGGTTACGCAACTGGTTACTACAATGTTACAGGTACTAAAAACACACTAATTGGTAACGAAGCTGGTCTTGGAGTTAGTGGTAATAGTTATAGTGAGAACACCTATGTTGGCTTTACTGCTGGAACAGCAAACACTACGGGTGGAAATAATGTTGGCGTTGGATCGAGTGCTTTAAAAGCCAACACCGCGGGAAATAACAACACAGCAGTGGGCAAGCAAGCTGGAACTTCTATAACTACAGGCAGCACGAACACGGCTGTTGGTAAGGGAGCCTTGCAATCTAATAGCGCAAATAGCGCAAATACAGCGGTTGGAGCCGATGCTCTTACAAATAACACAGCAGCAAATAACACGGCTGTTGGAAAAGATGCGCTTTTATCAAACACCTCAGGCACAGAAAATACCGCAGTTGGAAAGGATGCTTTAAAAGCCAATACTACTGCTAGTGGTGTGACTGCTGTTGGAGAAGCTGCGCTAATGGCAAACATTGCGGGCGCAAGCAATACGGCAGTGGGAGAAGGGGCATTAACGGCGAACACTACGGCTGCAAACAATACTGCGGTTGGCATGGGTGCATTAGTTGCTAACACTATAGGACACTCAAATGTGGCTGTAGGAGCAAGCACAATGGCAGCAAACACTACGGGTTCAGAAAATACAGCCGTGGGCTATCTAGCATTAGATGCCTTACTGTCTGCCGATAACAACGTAGCAATTGGTCGTTTAGCTGGAACAGGCTTGACTACTGGGGCTGGAAACACAATTGTCGGTGCAGCGGCTTTGCAGACAATGACTACAGGATCGGGTATTGTCGCTATAGGATTATCTGCACTAGCTAGTGCTACAGGTACAGGTCACACCGCTGTCGGTTATCAAGCGGGCCTTGATATAACAACGGCAGTACAAGGAACCTATGTTGGGTATCAAGCAGGGGCTAATCTAACCACAGGAAACAACAATGTAGCAATTGGCTACGGCTCACTTGCAAATGCAAGTACTGGAACACCTAATGTCGCCGTCGGCACAAGCGCATTGTATAACTGTAACGGAGCGGAAAATGTCGGTATAGGCACAAACGCAATGGTTAGTCTTACAACAGGCAATTATAATACTGCTATGGGTTCTGGTGCTGGTTACTATATAAGCACAGGCCAGTATAATGTAAGTATCGGAAGAGCTGCAAACCAAGAAAGTCAGGGTGGGGGTTTTAATATTTCTATTGGAGCTTCAGCTAGGCCAAGTGCTGCTGGTGTTTCGAGTGAGACAATAATTGGCTATAACGTAGTTGGTAATGGTGCTAGTACGTTTACTTTTGGTTCTGGTAGTACAGATACGTCTTGCGCTTTTGGCGGGACTACATGGACAAATCCTTCTGATGTAAGAATTAAAGAGGACATTAAAGACGAAGAAATAGGGTTGTCTTTTATTAACGACCTTAGACCTAGAACATTTAGATATCGTCAGCAAAAAGATATACCTGAAGAACTAGATGCCCATGTAGCAGGTTCAGAAGAACGCTATAAGACTGATAAATACGAACACGGTTTTATCGCTCAAGAGGTCAAAGAAGCCATAGACAAGCATAATTTAAAAGACGGTTTTGATATGTGGTCAGAAGATCCAAAAGACGGAAGACAACGAGTAGGTTCAGCAGCGGTAATACCTATGTTAATTAAAGCAATTCAAGAACTTTCGGCAGAGGTCGAAAAACTTAAAGGAGAATAGTGATGTCTGTTACGAAAGCTTTAAATGTAGCTGTTCCATATATTGAGGACGGCAAGGTTGTAAAATGGCAATTAGGAATGAAGTACGAACAGGGTACTGAGGGCGAAGCTGATTACTATACAAGCAACAAAAGTGTAACCCTTGACGCAACTTATAAAGTTGGCGATGAAACTAAAACCAATTTTACTCCTAAAGCTGAAGGTGATTGGACTAAAAAAGAACTGGAAGACCTTTGCCCAACAGCAACATGGGATGAAGTATTTGCTAGTCAATATGACTCTGTTATTACGAATCCACCTAAAGAGCCTGTTCCTGATAATGACTATGTGATCCCTAGCAGTTAATGGAGCCGCAACACTTTTCATTTCATACGCTACCTGCGGTGTTTATGCTGGAAGCACAGCTATCTGAAAGCATGGTAGGTACGCTTAACGACTACCTAGATAAGCTGATGGTAGATCAAGAACGAAAAAGTCATGCGGGTACGTTGGTCGGGCAGATAGCCCACGGACAGCAATTAACTATGGATCATCACTGTGAAGAGCTAAAAGACTTTAACTGGACGATTCAAGGCTTGGCAATGGACTATGTGAAGCAGTTCTGCGCTCAGTCTGGCAACCCACTACAAGGCAAAAGAGAAGTTCTTACTGATGAGCTTTGGTCGGTACACAGCTACGAGCGTGACTATAATCCAATACACGATCATGGCACTAAAACCATTATGGGCGTTTCTTGTACTACATGGACAAAAGTACCCCAACAAATCTTAGAGCAGCCTACAGCGGGAAGTCCTGAGTACAGCTTATATAACTCCTCTGGTAATGCCGATGGTTGCCTTGCGTTTAGTTATGGCCGTAATAGTTTATTAGATACAGAGCGATTAGCTCCTCCACAAAGTTTTGTCATTAAGCCAGAGGTTGGGAAGTTCTTGATGTTTCCTAGCTGGTTAACACACATGGTTTACCCGTTTGAGGGTGAAGGTGAAAGACGCACAGTAGCTGCAAATTTGAATGTTTGGAAGGTAGAGGAAGATGGAACAAGACACTAAAGAAGTTGTAGATGCAGAGGTTGCAGAAGAAGCTGAGGTTGCTCAACTACCTGTTAATCCTGAGATGTTGACTGCTCGTATGGAAGAGCTTCGAGAAGAGATTGGGCAGATTACTAACGTAATCAATGCTAACCAAAAGCAACTGGATACCTATGTAGCAGCGTTTAACTGGTATTCTCAACAGCTAGAAGCGGCTAATGCGGAGCAACAGTAATGGATTTGCTTGTTAATTTGGTGTCTGTAATAACAAGTATTGTTTGCGCAGCATCCATTATTTGCAGTTTGACTCCTACTCCTAAAGACGATGCGTTGGTTGGAAAACTTTATAAAATAATTGAAATAGCCGCTTTAAACATTGGAAAAGCAAAAGACCCTGGTGTTGACTTAAAACCTTTAGACGTTAAGTTTGTTAAAAGGTCAGATTGATGGCGTCAAAAAGATCACAAGTTAAAAATGTCGAAGCTGAACAAGCTTTGTCTGAGTTAAAAACTCATCAAATAGAATGCGCGTTACGCTACGAACGTATTGAAGAGCGTTTGGAAGAGGGATCTGAAAAGTTTAAAAAACTGGAAATGATGATTTGGGGAGTGTACCCGTTCATGGTGGCGACTATAGTAGCCGCAAAGTTTTTATGACAGATGCAAGGCGCAATATTAGCTTTTATGTTAATAACCGTCATAGAAGGAAATGTGGCGCAAGGTTCGGAGCAAATGTTATTTAGAGACATCCATAGATGTCAGCAATTTGCATACTGGATAGAGCATAACTGTAGAGATGTCCGTTGTAGAGGGGGCATTAAACAACACAATATAACAGCGTATTGTAAACCGGTCATGGCGGGAGCTAACCAAAAGTTTTGGGATTAAAAATGAGCATATATAGCGGTTTATTTTACATACATGAAGAAAAACGATTTGCTCGATGGGACGAGTATATTGAGTTTTATCGACAGCAACGGTTGAAAGAAAATGCCTAAAAAGTTACAAGAAAACTCAGTTTGGGCTAAATATGACATTGATCAAGACGGCACGGTTAGTGACGAGGAACTAGAACGTGCTACTCAAATGATTGAACTAGATCTCCGAGAAGAAAAGCAAGACAGCCAGCGCAGAATAGCGTGGGTTGCAATGTCTTCAATGGTTTTGTATTCGTTACTGCCGTTGTTGCCTTTTGTACCAGAAGAACGTCTTTCAACCTTGTCTTCTCTAAGTGATATGCTGTTCCTTAGTCAAGCCAGCATAATAGGTCTTTATTTCGGCGCTACGGCCTATATGTCACGTAAACCATAGGGGTTTACCGTGATAATTGAATCCGTTGCAGCGGCAGGGGCCATCCTGTCCACGATATCTACCGCTATAAACAAACTCAACGAAGTTGGTGACGGCGCGTCAAAAGCAGTTGAATTGATGCAGGGTTTTTCGGACGCTTTAGATTCTTTTGAGCGTGAAAAGAAAGACTCGGTGATCAGCAATCTTAGCTCACAGGAACTTTTGAAATTGGAATCAATCAAGCACCGACGCGATCAGTGGGAAAAATCACTACACGATATGCTAGTGATTCACGACCCAGCGTTGCTTCAACGCTGGGAAGACGCTAAAGCTAGACAGAAAGCAAACCATAAACGACAAATGGAAGCAATTAGAGCCCGAGCGGCGGCTAGGAAAAAAATGCTTCGGCAAATATATTTAATTATGGGAGTGAGCGCCATTGGCATTCTTTGTGCCTTTATTTTAATTGGAGGGGTCATACTGATCTTTAAATAATGGAAATTCGATCTACAACACCACCCGCTCAACTATCTTGGAAACAATCCGCAGAAGAACGGTACGAAAAGTTAATGGAAACCACGCAAAGAGAAAACCGACGACGTGTGTCCGGTAACGCGGAGCTAATGCTCTACATAGCAAAAAATGGTAAAGTTCAAGTGGAAGACGGCAGAACTAGGCCAAACAACATTAATTTTTTGGTTTAAAATATGGCTAAACAAGCACAGCAAAAAACCGAAAGTAAAAAAAAATTGAAGAGCGGATTCGACAGCAACAGTTAAAAACTCACAATCAAGAGTGAATTATGTGGCAAATTAGTGCGGGATTAGGGTTGGTTTTGGCGCTTACACTTGGGGCGTTCAAGCTTTACTATGATAAATCCCAAGCTGAATTGGATGCGTTTCAAATGAGATTAGAACAATCAATTCAAAACCAAAAAACGCTTGAAAGCACTATTGAAGA
>JGI25128J35275_1000585_pt1 | contig 11356 bp, 11 predicted proteins | sample ETNvirenome_2_60_FD_35275 | JGI IMG/M metagenome (IMG submission 35275)
ACACAGTTTCTTTTACAAAAAACAGCAATAAAACCAAAAAAAGGATTAACTCTTATTTGGTCATCAGAGTGGACTCATACACATAGAGGAGTTCCAGCACCCAACGAAGAGAAGTATATCGCAACAGGATGGTTTGAATTAGCATAAGGAAAGTATAATGCCAGAATTTGGAGAAAGAAGTTTAAAAAATTTAAATGAGTGTCACGAAGACATTCAAAATATTTTAAATGAAGTTATTAAAAACTATGATTGCTCTGTTATAGAGGGATTTCGTGGCGAAGAAGAGCAAAACAAAGCCTACGATGAAGGTAAAAGTAAATTAAAATACCCGCAGAGTAAACATAATCAACAGCCATCGTTAGCTGTAGATGTTGTACCTTATCCTATTGATTGGGATAACATTAAACAATTTTATCACTTTGCTGGTTATGTACAAAGTGTAGCTGATCAGCTAGATATTGAAATACGTTGGGGTGGGGATTGGGACATGGATAAAGATTTTACCGATCAAAACTTTCACGACTTACCTCATTTTGAATTAATATAGGACAAAAATATTATGGATGATATACAAGTACCAGATAAATTAGCATGGCAACAAAATCGTAGGCGTATTGCATACATTTCTATGTTTACAATGGTTGCTACAGTTATTGCATCATTTGTATTTCCAGATAGAGCAAAAGAAATACCAGCAATGGATGTATTGTTTATTTCTCTCGCAGCTATTATTGGTGCATTTTTTGGTGCAGATGCAATGGTATCTAAGAAAAAATAGTATGAAAAAATCAACTATTATCTTTGCTATTGGTTGTGTTTTAGTTTGGTCGGTGGTTATATTTATACTTTTTTTTAATAAACCAGCATATTCACAACAATTAGTATGCTCTGAAAAAACTAAAATACTAAATAATCTTAAAGATACTTTTAATGAAGAGTTGACAGAACAGGGAGTTACCGAACAAGGTCTTCTCTTATCACTTACTATCTCTCCCACTCGCAGGTGGACAATGTTAATGGTACGAAAAGAAAATCCGTACAGTTATTGTGTTGTTGCTAGTGGTATTGACTGGGAGCAAGGTGAAACAGCCTCAACAGGAATTGCATACGGTGGAAATTTAGTTTCTATTGGTTTTGATGATTATGGAGATTGGTCTATGATTGTCATAGAATCTAAAACAAATAACATAATACCTGCTATTCGTGGTCATGCTTGGGAAAGATTAATAAATTTAAATATACAAAAACAATCGTTGTAAGGAAATAATATGGCTAGATTAAATTTAAGACCTCTTCCAATGCAAGAAGGAGGAACAACACCAACAACAGTTGATGAGAGAAATCAGCCAATAATTGATATTATGGGAAGCCAAGCAATAAGTCCAGCACTACCTGCTGGAACTACTTTTGTTGGTGCAGGACAGGCTGTTCAACCCGGTGAACTGCTAGATACTGCCCAAGTTACAGATACTCCGTTGGCTCAAACCACAACCGCACAAACTCCTGCATTGACCGCCCAACCCACACCACTAACAACACCTGCAATCACATCACAACAAATAGGAGATGTTGGTGTCGCTCAAGCAGCAACACAAACTGCACCGACACAAGTCATAGATGCCCCACAAGGAACAATCTCACAGAACGCTATTCCTGAAGCGATAACAGCTGACCTTGATACTAAGGCTACGGTTCAATATCAATTATCTGAATTATATGATACTATAGAGTCTGGTCAACCTTTACCTGCTTGGGCTGCTGGTCCTGCTCGTGCAGCCTCACAAGTTATGCAACAAAGAGGTTTAGGTTCTTCTAGCATGGCAGCCTCTGCTATAGCACAATCTGTTTTGGAAGGTGCATTACCAATCGCTGCTGCTGATGCTCAAGCCTATCAAAGATTACAACTACAAAACTTATCTAATCAACAGGCTGCTGCTTTACAAAAAGCATCGACTTTTGCTAACATGGACACAGCCAATCTTAATGCGAGGTTGACATCTGCTGTAAATAATGCTAGAAACTTTTTAGCAATAGATAATCAAAATTTATCCAATCAACAATCTGCAAATACTATTAGTTATAACGGTAAACTTCAAGAGATGTTTACTGATGCTGCTCAAGAAAATGCTACCAGACAGTTTAATGCTAAGAATGAAATACAAGTTGAAGAGTTTTTTGCACAGCTTGGTGTACAAGTTGATGATGCTAATGCAAACAGATCAGCAGCCATAGATCAATTTAATGCAGGACAAGCNAATGCTATAGCACAATTTAATTCTAACCTAGAAGATAGTAGAGATAAATTNAATGCTAACATGAGAGCACAAATAGATCAATCAAATGCTGTATGGAGAAGGCAAATAAACACCGCAAACACAGCAACACAAAATGAAATAAATAGAGCTAATGCTCAAGCATTGTTGGGATTATCTGTAGCAGCACAAAATAATTTGTGGCAACAATACAGAGATGAGGCAGCTTTTGTTTTACAAATATCAGAGTCTAGCCTTGAAAGAGCACACCAAGCTGCATTGTTAGCTCAACGTGCTGATTTAGCAGAGGACTTACAATATTCACAAAATATAGGAACAGCTTTATCTGCCATAGGTGGTTTGGCTTTTGACAGATTATTTGGAGGAGATTAGATGAGAAAAAAAATGTTTTTAGGTGGGTTAGTAAAAGCTGTAGCTCCTACTATTATTGGAGGACTTTTTGCTTCAACCGGAGGAAAAACAAGTACAGGCGGTGGTGGAAGACCTGCTAGTAGTTTTGTAGATTTAGCTTCTTCCACTATAGAGACAGGTCAAGTAAGAGAGGCTAGACTTTCTAACTTAATACAAAGCCAAGCAGGTGAAAGAGAAAGAATAGCAAAACTATCAGAAAGAATTATTTTTGATGCTTATGTAAGTCATTTACCAAAAGAACAACAACAACAAGAGTATGATAAAATTATGAAAATAGTAGGAAGTTAATACAATGGTAGAACAAACACCTTTTTCTAAAAACTATGAAGAAGCAAAAATTGACCCTTTTTCTGCTCCACCAGCAGGGTACTCTTTAACACAACAACAAGGTAAGTGGCCGTGGGAACAACCACCTAGATTTGTAGATATTGAAGAGGCTTTTGATTATATTCTAGCTAAACTTGTACAACCACAAGAACAAATGGATTTTTTACGTTTGATGGATGCCGGAATACCTGTTGAAACATTGACACGAACAATAACTTTTTCTGCATTTACAAAGGGCATAGTAGATCCTGATCTAGCAGAGTTGTTGGTTGTGCCTGTATCTTTGTTTTTATTGACAGAGGCAAGAAGGGCAGGAATAACACCAAAGTTTAATAATAATATAAAATTAGATATGATTCCTAATGCTGATATAATGGGTCTTATGGAAGAACTAAATCCTGAAAGGTATCAAGAGTATCTTAGTGGAGAGGCATTAAGAGAAGAGGGCGAAGAAGAAGAGGGAGAAGAAGTTACAGAAAAAGATATGAGTTTCATGGGAATAGAAAAGGAAAAAGATAATGGTTAAAGGTTTATCCATGATTGCAAGTTTTGCTGGGGGAATGGCTCAACGTGCTCTTAATGAAAGAGATCGTAAGAATAAAATAAAAGATGCTGTAGAATTACAAGAACAACTTCTTCCTATAAATTTAAAAGCATTTGAAGAACAAGCAAAAATTAAATTTCCTTTTGAAGAAAAATTAAAACAAATGGAAGTTGACGCTGCTGTACAAAAATCCCAAGCTATATGGGATGCTAAACAAAGAAATCAAGAAGCCATTACTAGAGGTGTTTATTCAGATCTAGGCATAAACAAGGTGTTTACTCAAAATGTTGTAGGACAAGATGCTGCCTCTAGAGATACGTCAAGATATGCAATTTATACAAAAGCCTATCAACCATTGATACAATCAGTAAAGGATGGAAAAATTACCATACAAGATCTTTATCAAAAAATGAAAGACAACGGTGATTATGCTGGTTTTTCTAATTTTATAACTCAAAGATACAATACTGAAAACAATAACTTTAGAAAAAATTATCCTGATCAAAGAACAAGATTAGCACCAACAACCATGTTTGGTACTTTGACTCCTATAGCTATGCCTATGATTGATGCTATAGAAACTGCTGGTTTATCTCCAGAAATACAAGCACTAGGTCCAGCATATAAAACCATACATGGTCATCGTATAGTAGACTCAATATTTAATGTTTTTAAAGGTGCTCCAAATAGATTTTTAGGGCATAAAGATGCAATTACAAAAAATCTTACAAATAAAGAATTTTTTACCTTAAATAAAAATTACAACGATCCCTCAGGTGGAATTACTGACAGCCAATTTCTTACTCAAGCAAAAGGTATATTAGGAATAGGTGCAAAAAGTAATGCAGAAGTTAGAGAAATTGTTGGATTACTCACATCATATGCTCAACCTCTAAGAACATTTTCTGGTGGTGTGCAACAAGAGCCTCAGTATATACGAGCACCAAAAAAAGAAAATGCAGCACAAGAGTTAAGGTTACGAAAAAATCTTAGTGATGGAGCAGAAGATGTAGGATTATTAGTATTAGAAGGTAATCCTAATGTTTCAAGTTTAAGTTCATCATTAGAACAAAGTATTGGTACTGCTGTATCTGGTGTAAGAGAATTAAATGATGTTATAAAAAAATATATTGGTATAGATGTGGGTACATCTTCCAGCCAAAACAGACATGTGGACTTTGCTACTGAAACTATAGCTTCGATTGATGCTACTGGTCTAGATGCAGAAACAAAAACAGACCTAAATAATCGCATAAACAGGACTACAGGTGAGATAAACAAAATTGTAGAAGAATTACAAAGTGATTCAGGTACTTTAAGTGAAGAAAGACGATCAAAACTTGAAGATACTTATAAGTATCACATGAAAAAATTATACCTAACCTTTGCTTTTTCTAAGTATATACAAGGTGGTGCTGGTGGTAATGCTGTTTCTAATGCAGATTTTGCTAATACTGCTAGAGCTTTATTTGGTACATTTTCAGTAGACCCAGTAGAAAATAGATATGTTCTTGCTGGAGGAATGGCAGATTTACACTTTAGTTTAGAAGAAAGCCGTATGAGGGCTGAAGCTGATGATGTATATCAAGTAGACCCTGATGGTAAAGGACAAAGAATAATCGTTAGTCCTACCATTAGAAAATTAAATAGAGATAGATTAGCTAGACTAAGAAAAGCTAGGGATCAAGGAGCACATATATATTGGTCACAAGTTACAAACAGAAATATTGCAGATCCTAGAGGTCAAGCCGTTAATGTTCAAGAAGATAGGTTGAAAACTAGAAAAAAAATAATAGATGCAAACACCAATCAATCACCACCTGAACAAAAAACACCAATGTCTACAGCCCCCATGCCCGATGGTAATAATCTTGATGTTGTACCAACACCAATTGATACAACACCAATTGATACAACACCAATTGATACAACACCAATTGATACAACACCAATTGATACAACACCACCACCAGACACCAATGAAAATAATAATGCAGACGAGCAAATAGATATATTTAGAAGTTAAATATTAAACAAGAAAGTTTTTAAAACATGGACAGACAAGAGATTACTGTACGAGGTCAGAAATATACAACTGATGTTGATTTAGGTAAAGCCTTTTCAAGTTCTGGCTTATCTCCTACTATGATTGCAGATAAATTGCAAGATCAATACGAGGCATCATCAGACTATGACCAAAGTGTATTTGTGTCAAGAGATATTGATGATATAAAAGAAAGTTATAGTATTGATGAATATGTAACAGATATTCGTAGAGCTTTACCTGCTATTTATTCTGAAGATTTTATTGCTAATTTTAACAAAAGTAATCCAGAGCAATACGGTAAACTTATATATCAACATTTGTACGATGGTATAGATAAAAATCCTAGATTAGAACAACATTTTAAAAAACATTATCCTGAACAATTTAAACGATTGGTTGGAGAAGCTAATCGCTTTCAAGTGCAAGTTGGCACAGATACTTTTGATAGACCTATTTTTGCCAACACCAATTATAATAGTGGTTCATTATATGAAAATGATTTGTATAAAGCTAAACCTTTTGATGACGAAAGTATAAATGCAGCACAAATAGAATATGAAAGAAATATTAGATTTACTAGAGGTTTGTATTCAGCAGCACAAGAAACAATAGGATTAATTACAGATCTTTATTTTACTCCTAGAAAGGGAGCAGCAGATAGATTTGAAAAAGTTGGTCCAATGGTGGGCATGACACCACAAGGATTTGCTAAGTGGTTGAATAAATTTGATATAATAAATCTTATTAGAGATGAAACCATACCTATTACTGAAGATTTAACTTATGTAGATATTTTTAATTCTAAAGATAGTGTTACCGCTTCTGATGAGGCTACTGCATGGTTAGCAAAAAATGTTCCGTGGTTGGGTTTAACACCACCACCAGAGGGAGAAGAACCAGAACGTATGTTTATGATTCCCGGAGGTAAACCTTTTGGTGTTGATTTAAACGAAGAACTTTTAGGGACTGGAATATCTGTCTTGACAGGTAGAGCGTTTGTAGAGGGAGGCAAACAATTAATTAGAAGAGGGTCTAGGTATCATGTTAAAGGATCTAAAGGGTACGGAATAGATACAGTACGATTACGAAAAGATATTGAAGCTCAAAGACAATCGGGTGGACTGAGTAGATTTCTTGGTGCTATAAGACAAGACGGTATAGATAGTAGCACTAATCTTATTCACACAGTAAAAAACGAACAGTTAATGGCAGCAGGAGCAACACTTTCTGTTCATTATCTTGGTGATTGGGCTACTAAAATGACAGGTCAACAAGAACCCGGTCTCGGTAATTTATCAACTAATTTTGCTGTTGGTATTCTTCCACCACTTGCCGCTGTTGTTATTGGAAAACCTATTGCACAATTCACTTATGATACTATTGAAGGATTTGCTCCAGCAGCATTTAGAGGTGAATTTCGTGATGTAATGCAAGCAATTAATGAAGGTAGACTGCCAGAGGAGTTGCGAGGTGCTATATATGGTGAGGGAAAACTAGGTAGAAAAACATATATTGAGCTTGGTAAAACACTACAAACTTTGAAAAAAAATGACCCAGAGACATACAACATTTTATTCGATGGCCTTAATAATTTTAAAGAACAAGCATCTAGATTGGAAAAAAGTTTATTAGATAACAATGTACCTAGAGATGATGTTACAAGAATACTTAACGACATTGCTGATGGACAATCTAGTTCATGGTCATTAGGAATATTTGAAGGTGCAAAAGAACAGTTTAAAGCCTCTGGTTTTGTATTTAAATCTAAATCATTATTAAATGGAAATATGAGTTGGAATGAGCATTTAAAAAATACTGCTATATTAAAAAATTTAGATGATAGTGTTATTAGAGCAGAAAAAGCATATGCTGATGCTCTTTTTTCTTTATCAGGTAATGTTAAAAAACTAGTAGGTGAAGGTCAAAATGTTCCACAAGAATTATTGAATACTGTTAAATTTTTAAATAAAAAATATTTAGATATAATACAAGTTCCAGAAAAAAATGCTACTAGTGTTAAACTTGCTTTAGAAAATGTTTACGACATTGAAACAAGACTTAATAACAAAAATATTTCAAGCAACAATGCAGTAGAAGAGTTACAAACAGTTATAAACAGACTTGATCCAGAAGATAAAGGATTTATAGCTGGTATTTTAACAGAGAGACAACCTTTGTACAAAAAAGATTTTAGTAATGTTATTGGTAAACTTGATGAGGTACAAAAACTTATAGATTCTCAAAAGGCAAGTGTTAGTGCGTTATACACACCATTAAAAAGTGCTGGTATATTAAACGAAGCTGACAGTCTTTCTGGTTCTGTAAAAAAACCAAAAGTAGATGGAGCTAAAAAGAGACAGCTAACATTATTATCTACTGTTTTTGACAATACTAATAAACAATCTACAGCAAATTACAACAAAGCATTAGCTGGACAAGTGGGAGATGCTAAAGTTATTGGCACAGTAGACATAGCAACTAGACTTGTAGAACTTTTAGATCAAGGACCAGAGCTTGGTGGTTTTAGAGGAAGCTCACAAGTTGATAGAGTTTTAAATAATTTAAGTTCTAATGATCCTGCCCTTAAAAAATTAAGAAATATTTATAGACAAGCAGGTCGTAATTTAGACATTAGTGATCCTGATCCTGTAAAAGAAGCTACAAGAGCACAAACACTACAGGATTTAATCAAAGAAGTTGAAAATTTAAGTTTACGAGAAGCTATTGCTATACGTTCTGAATTAGGTAGAGTATCTGCCAAAGCTCTAAAGTCTGGTGATAGACCTATAGCTTTTGTTGCTGGTAAATTACATCGCATATTTGATCAACAGATTGAAACTGATATGCCTTTAGATGCTAAACAAAATCTAAAAGCAGCTAATGATTATTATAGAGACAATGTTGCTGGAATATTTTTTGATAGATATTCTAGAGGTGCTTTGCGTGCTGATACAGACGACAACTTGCCATTTAAAAACTTTTTTAATCGTTATATTTTACAAAACAATGTTAAAACTGAAGATACAGTAGGTCGCAGATCTCAGTATGAAGTGATGTTTCCAGAGGGTTCAGAATTACGTGCTCAAGCAGATGCAGAAATAAAAAATATAATGTTATTACAAATATATGGTACAGAAACTCAAGCAGGAATGACTACAAATAAATTTATTACTCAACTGCGTCAAAAAATAGAAGATCCTAAACAGCCACTATTTAAACAAGACGAAGGGTTTTTAGATATTTTATTGGGTGGAGAACAAAATGCTACACAATTTAGAAAACTTTCTGAGGATGCTCCTGTTTTTAACTCGAAAGGTAAATTAGAAGGGATGCCCATAGAAAGATTCAATAGGCAGGTCTTAGATTCTTTTGGTGAGGATATGTTTTTTGATAGTGGTAGTATGAACGCAAATACAAAAGCCATAGGATTAGTAGTAAATGACATGGCAAAACTTGCTAAACAAAGAAAAGAAGAGGCATTTGATCCTTTTTTTAAACTTTTAGTTCAGACCTCAGAATCAGCAGAAAAATCTATAGATGTTGGTAACAGTCTCGTACAACAAATACTTAGAAGTAAGGGAAAAGATTCCATCAACACTTATCAAGGACTTGTAGAAGCTGTCACAAAATATGGCGGTGCTGATGAAGGACTTAGATTTGAACAACTTCTTAAAAACGAGTTAGTAGACAAACTGTTTGAAAATTTAGCTTCACGTTATATAGAGGTTGATCAATTGGGTCTTGAGTCTGTAAATACAGGTAAATTAAAACTTTACCTAGCAGAAAACAAAGAATTATATTCTCATGTTTATGGAGAAGATTTTGACGCAATACAAGGTCTAGCTAATATGGCTCAAATGGCTTCTGTTAAAGGTGATGGTGTTCTTTCTGCTTTTGGTACTGGTATGAACGCCATGAGTGATAGTGCAGCTTTGTCTAGACTATGGGGTGTTGCTCGTGGTGTTGTTAGTGTTAGATATGTAGCAAGTGAATATTTGTTGCGTAGGTTTGCATCAAAAAATAACCAAGTATTAGTAAAAATTTTAGGCACACCGGGATATGCTGAAGCTATAATGGATGCTGTAGACTTAAATAAATTTGGTACTTTTAAACCTAGATTAAGTGTTAAACAAAAACTTTTTCCTGCTTTAGCTGGTGCGATGTCTGCTGATGAATACACACCAGAAAAATATGAAGAAAATTTAAAAGCATTAAATAGTTTTTATGAGGACTCAAGAATAAACAACACAGATTTTGTTCAAGGTTTAGCATCACTTATTTTTTTAGCTAGAAATGAAGATCAAAGAAATCAAGCCTTAGAAAAATTAGCATTAGAACAATCTCAAGTTCCTGTTGAACAAATCCCACAAGCAACAAAACGTGATGTAGCAGAACAACTACGGAATTTAGGTCTTAGATAAATGGATGCTGCACTCTTAATGGATCTCTTTGAGACCGTAGGTATTCCTGTTCTTGCAGCGATTGCGGCAGGATATGCTTTGTGGTGGTTGATACGTTGGATTACCACATCATTAAAAAAAGATTTAGCTTCTGAACACGCTGACACTATTACAGAAATCCGTGAAACAAAATCTGAGCTTGATGAAGAAATTAGAGATCTTAACAGTAGTCTTAATTCTCAATTAAAAGAAGTAAGAACAATTACAGTAAGACTAGTAGATCGTATTAGAACTTTAGAGATGAATTTCGTAGAACATGATGAAACAGTTAGGGCATTGTACGGTTTAACTAGAGCACACCGAAGAAAAACAAGACATGAAACTGTTGAAGATTTACACGAACAAATTAAAGATGCTGGTAAAACAAATGGTGATTAATGGAAACAATTTTATCCATTTTAGGTTTTGTACCTGTAGCAGAAGCAACACAAGAAATATCTGGAGGAGGTAGTATGTTAGGTGGAATCCCTATGGAGCTTATGACTATGTTAGGCTCTTCATTACTTGGTGGTGTTATGTCCATTTGGGGACAAAGCATAAAGGCAAAAGAAGCCAATAATAAATTAATGATGGCTGCTATGACAAAGCAAGCCACTATTATAGATAAAGCTAGAAAATACGAAAATCCACACTTCCAATGGACACGAAGAATTATAGCACTAGCAGCCATTGGTGCAATTATTGTATGGCCCAAAGTGGTTGCTGTTTTTTACCCAGACATTGCGGTAACTGTGGGTTGGACACAATTTAACCCCGGATTTTTATTCTTTGAAGGTAAAGAATTAGTAAAATGGGAACAAATGTCTGGTTTAGTTATAACACCACTTGATACACATTTAGTATCTGCTATAGTGGGATTATACTTTGGTGGATCTCTAGTAAAAAAATAGGAATACTTATGTACAAAGATAAATATAAAATACGATTACCCTTTGAAGTTTTGTCTGATCTAAACGAAATGCCCCCAGTTAAAAAACCAAAAAAACCTAAAACAAGAGTGTTACGACCTTTTACTGGAAAGACAGGCAAAAAAGTAAAAGAGATATTGCTTGAGACAGATAAAATTAGTGCTTAGTTAAGTTTCTTTTTTTTAATAGTTTCGTATAGAGTAGAAACATCTGCTACTTTATCTTTTAAGGGAGTTGTAGGAAAACGAATATTTGTTATTGAACCACAGTATTCTTCTACCTCAACCATTGTATTTTCTATCAATTCATTACAATAATGCAATAGATTAGCTATATCGTGAGTGTAATTAAAGTCTGGCATATAATGATCCATATGTTCAATAAAT
>JGI25128J35275_1000588_pt1 | contig 11309 bp, 8 predicted proteins | sample ETNvirenome_2_60_FD_35275 | JGI IMG/M metagenome (IMG submission 35275)
TCTGTTACTGATGCGGCTAATGCTACTGGTAGTGACGTAGGAGGTGCTGCTACATTTAACTACTACCTACCTACAGGTTTTTCTGTAGCTGCTGCTGGTACTGGTTGGTCAGCAGGTACGTATAATGCAGCAGCCCCTACGTCTGTAGGTATATCTAAGATAACTGCTACAGGTGGAAATGCATTGGTTACAGTATCTTGTGCTTCTGCACATGGTGGTTCAGCAAATGATTACATAGAGTTTAAAAATACTTCTATTGATAGCAATGCTGCTATAATAGGTGGTAACTTAAATCTTACTAAGACAGCTTTTGGAGGACCAGTATTTGCTATTGTATCTGTTAATGGAACACAAGTCATAGTTAGTGCAGGAGCTAATGCAAGTGCAAGTGGTGATGTGACTTCTAATTTAAACATGACTGCTAAAATATATAAACAAACTGCTGGCAGTGGAACAGGTAGAGCTTGGAACTCACCAGCTTCTGCTGATGCTACTGATTTAGTATTTGATATTACACAGTGGAGCTTTGATAACTGGGGTGAAGATGTTGTAGCTAATAGGCGTGGTAGTGGTATATTCTATTATGACAGTGATGCATCAACATCTCCTACTAGGGTTACATCTGTTACAACATCTCCTGTAAGTGTTAATTCAATTATCGTATCACCTAATGATAGGCATCTTATTTGTTTAGGTGCTAATGGTTACTCAGCAACAGCTACAGTAAGTGGTGCATTTAATCCTATGTTGGTTAGATGGTCTGATCAAGATAATAGAACAGAGTGGAATCCAACGGCTGATACAACATCAGGTGAAGTAGTTCTTACAGATGGTACTAGGATAATTGGTGGTATAAGATCTAGAAATGCTATTAATATTTGGACTGATAATTCTCTTTGGTTAATGCAATATGTTGGTGGTAACTTTATATTTAGATTTCAACAGATAGGTACAAATTGTGGATTAATTGGTCCTCATGCAGCAATTGACTATAATGGTGTAACTTATTGGATGGGCTATGATAACTTCTATCGAAATGCTGGTGCTGTAGAAATCCTACCCTGTACAGTTCGTCGTTATATTTTTGATGACATTAATACAACATATTATGATAAAGTTTACTGTGGTATTAATTCAGAGTTTAGAGAAATTATTTGGTTGTATGCTTCTACAGGTCAAACAGAATGTAATAAATATGTTATCTTTAATCCAGAAGAAAACTATTGGGTATACGGAGATATGATTTTTACTACGTTTACTGATCGTAGTGTATTTGGTAATACGATAACAACAGGTGTAACTGCTTCTGGCAATAACATATATAATAATGAACCAACAGATGTATTTACAGGAAATAATGAAACATTAACTTCATTTGTTGAATCTGGTACATTTGATGTAGAAGATGGTAATGCAGTTATGTTTATGAATAAAGTTATACCTGACTTTGATCTTTCTAATGGTCAAATTAAATTACAAATAACTACAAAAAAATATCCAGAAAGTTCAGAAGAAGTAACTAAGACATTTGATATATTTAATAATACAGAAAAAATTAATATTAGATCAAGAGGAAGGCAAGCTAAGATAAGGGTATCTTGTGAATCAAACAATGCAAGCTGGCGATGGGGATCAGTCCGTATTGCATTACAAGGTGATGGGGAGCGATAATGGCAAGATACCCTACTCTACCATTTACACTAACCAACGATGACTTAGTTGATATGTACAAACAAGTAAGGAGTTGGGGAGAAGTATTAGTTCAAGAATTAGACTCTAGAGATTTACTGGTTGATTCTGCTGAAGCACAAACTATTTTTAGGGTAACTACAGTAACAAGTATAGGCCGTCCTGTTAAGGGGGCTATTGCATACTCAACAAGTACAGGAAAGTTTAAAGGATATGTTAGTCTTGGATCAGAAACATCTTGGCAGGATTTAAATTAATGAAACAATCTGATTATTTTAATTTAGTTAATAATAGCACATACTTTAGTAATCTTAACCAAGGATATGTTGTTGATCCTGCACGTAGAAGGCAAGATGAAAAGCAAGAATTATTTGCGAAAAACACAAAAGTAGAGTATAATAGTAGTAACAAAGTTTTTAAAGATTTGGATTATTCAATATGAGAGAAGAGATTAGAGAAGTAATAAAACTAGCAGCTATGGATAACTTAGCTGAGAGGGCTGGTCTTACTCCTGAAAAGCTACAAAAAAGTCAACAAGCTGTAGCTATGGATATGCAACCTCCTGCTATGCCTCCTGCTATGCCTCCTGCACAGCCTAGACCTAATCAAATGGCTACACCTATGCAAGTTAATCTTGGCAATCCAGATAATATGAAAAAACTTTTAGCAATGAAAGATAATTTAACTAGAGGTGAAACACCACTAAAAAAATCAGCAATGGGACTTACGCCACCACCTACAAGACCAGCACCACCAACCAGAACAGCAGCAAGAGGTGGACAAGCATTAGAAGATTTTGCTGGTCAAGTTCCAGGTAGGGGGCATGGCATGGAAGATAATGTATATATGCCTATTGTAGACAGGGGAGATCAAGTAGCTACACTAGCTGTTAGTCCTGATGAGTATGTTGTAGATGCTCATACAATGTCTGCACTAGGAAATGGAAGTGCTGATGCAGGTGCAAATATAATGGATCAAATAATAAAAGAAGTTAGACAAGAAGCATTTGGTACTACACAACAACCAAATCAAATTAATGGATTACAATCACTTAGAAATAAAATGATAGGGTAGGGACTTATAATGTTAGATTTTCTTTTTGGTAGGACTAAAGCAGTACCAACTACCACAACCACTGTTCAAACAAGTAAGCTTCCTGAAGAGATTGCTCCTTATGTAACTCAAGTTCTTGAAGAAGCTCAAAAACAATATGAAATTGCTAGGGATCAGGGATATCAACCTTATCCTGGTGAAACTATTGCGCCTATGACTCAAGCAGAAAAAGATGCTATTGCTGGACTTCAAAGTTTAGTTGGTGGACAAGAAAAATATCTAACAGAGGCAGAAGAAGCACTACGTGGTATAGATACAGAGTTTACAGCAGATAAAGCTCAACAGTTTATGAGTCCCTATCAACAAGCTGTTATAGATGTAGAAAAAAGACAAGCTCAAGAAGACTTTCAACGTAGGATTATGCCAGCATTTGAAAAACAAGCTGTTGAGGCTGGTGGTATGTCTGGTCTTGGTAGTCGTGCAGGTGTGCAAGCAGCTATGCTTGGTGAGGCCCAGCTTCAACAACTAGGTGATATACAAGCTAAAGGACAACAGAAAGCTTATGAAGATGCCTATCGTCAGTTTACTGATCAAGGTACAAGGCAACGTGCTAGGGCTAGTGATCTTCAAGACATGGGGCTAACACGTTTCCAAACTGGTTTGGCTGAACAAGGTCTTGCACAACAACTTGCACAAGCTGATAGAGCAGAAACACAAGCAACATATGATGAAGCATTTAGAGAATATTTAGAACAAGAGCAATATCCCGAAAGTGAACTTGCACAGTTCTCTAGTTTTGTTTATGGTAATCCTTATTTACGTGCGCCTGATACTACTAAAACAGTTCAAGGTATGTTACAACCAACTACGTCTATGGGACAAGGACTTCTTAACCTTGGATTAACTGGTCTTAATATTTATGGCCGTGGTCTTGGTGCTAATAATCAATGGAGTATGGGTAATTTTGGTCGTAGTTTTACAGGTAAGAAATATGGTGGACGTATTGTACATAGGCAAGAAGGTGGTGAAGTACCTAATGTCTATAGTCAAGGACAACAAGGAGGATTAGGTAGTTTGTTTGGTAGCCGTAGTTTTCTTGGTGGTATGTTCCCTCGCCCTAGACCACGTACTAATGTTATAGAGAATATAGATAATGCTGCTGGTTCTTTAAATGCTTATAAAGAAGCTATGGATAGAGACATGAAAAATTTAAATATAGCTGCTAGAGGCATTAGTCAATCTTATGGTGAAACATTTGGAAATCCATTACGAAGATTTATGGCAGGATCCTCTCCTTCACCTGATGTTATATCTACACCTACTGTAGCGCAGATGAAAGCTGGTGGAGGTCTAGGTAGTCTGCCTGTTGTTAAACGTCAAGCAAGTGGACGAACAGGAATTGGTCCATATGGTCTTGATTATATGGGTCGTGTACAGGGACCAAACATTAGATATGCTACTCCTAATGATCCAAGCTTAGATGATCTAACAATTGATAGATTATTACAAGGAATTAGACAGCCTACTTTACCAGGAACAGTGCGTAGACCCGCTCCTCGTTTAAGAACAGGTCTAGAAAAAAAAGCTGACTTGCTTGCAAATATTGAAAAACAAAAAGATATGTATAGAACACAAGCAGAAAAACGTGCAGATAAAATAAAAGGAATAAGAAAACGAAGAAATGAATTAACAGAAGAACAAAAGTCTGCTTTACTAAAACAACTTGAAGGTCGTAATACTCTTTCTGGTCCTATAAGAGAAGCTCAAAAAGAATTAGTCAAACCAGGAGTAGAAAGTTTAGGATTTTTAAATCAAGCTTCTATTGTTGCTAATACACTTATGGCTGAACAAGATAAACAAAGGGCTGATTTAGCNAAAGAAAAAGCTAACATAACTATGAAAACTTTAGAATTACAGCAAGAAGCAAATAAATTAGAAGATGCAGAAGAAATTGCAGCACTAACAAAAGAAGAAAATGTAGAAGAAAAATTATTAGATAAANAACTTACAGCAAANGATGTAGAAGAGGCACAAGACTTATTACAATATANTACTGATTTTGATGATGTAGCTAAAAAAGTTGGACTAGTAACTAAACTATCTGAAATAAATTTAAATGAAGCAAAATTAGCTGAAAAATTAAATAAAAAAGATACTCAAGTTGTTGCTGCTTTTAATGCTATAAGAAAAGACGTTAGAGAATCTATGGGTGTATTTATGAAAACATTGCCAAATGGTAAAACAGTGGTAGAAATTAATGGTAGACCCTTTACTGAAGAGGCTGCCGCACCAGTTAATGAAGCAGTTAGAAAAGCTTTTGAAGCATATGTAGCTGCTGGGGGAGGAAGCGAAGGTATGAAAAAAGCATTACAAGTTACTCCAGCTTATTATAAAGTACCTCCTGCGTAGGATTTTAAAATGACAGATTTAAGACGGCTTCCTAATAATGAAATAATTAAAGTTAATCCAGGTGAAACTAGAAGACAACTTTTTGAACGTGCTATAGAAACTGGTGTTTTATCTGGAAATGCTGATGATTATTTAAAAGATAAAACAGACAAAGAAAATGATACTGTTATACTTGGAGCTTCACCTTCTAAAAAGAAAGATAAGGGCTTTCGTATCTTACCTAATTTACAAAGAACTACTCCTACTGAAGATAAAGATGAGGACGAAGGTTTTGTAGATAGCGTTCAAAACTTTTTTACAGAAGACATCCCTGATTTTTTAAGGATGTCTGCTGATGCTCAACTACAAGCAAATAAAGTACAGGTTGAAGCTGCTGGATTAGCTGCGCCTATTGTGGCTAGGGCTGCTCTTGAAACTGCAAAAACTCCTGTTAATATTGCCGCTATGATTGGTGATATTACAGCACCAAGAACTATGGATGAGATTAGACAATCTGAAGTAGGTAAGTTCTATGCAGATGTTATAGAAAAAGTAACCCCTGAATTTAAAGAAGAAGTTAAAGAAGAATCAGAAATAGCTGCTGAACTTTTAAGTTATATGGGTGGTTGGAAAGTAGGTCAAAAAATATTTTCAGAACTTGGTGAAGTTTTAATAAATAAGTTTGGAAAAACAAAAGCACAAAAAATTGCAATAGAGATGGAACGTAAAATTGCAAAGGGTGGTAAAACAAAAGCTGATAAAGTAGTTGAAAAGATTGGATATGGTGGAAGTGCTTTCGGTAGTTGGGGCGCAGGTTCAGAAATGTCAAGACAAAGAGATACTGATATTGCTACTGANNTTGCACAAAATTTTTCAGGTAATACTGAAGAAGTAAGGGCAATTTTAGAACAATATTCTCTTAAAGAAGNTCTGGATTATTTAACTCCTGATGTAGTTCAAAATCAAATAGCAGATTTTTTATTAGAACCTGATAAACAACAAGACATAGCTAATGCTTTAAAACTTATTAATGCTGGTCCTCCAGCAGAACTTATTATNAATCTTGCNGAAAAATTAAAAAGAGACCCTAATGATACAGCATCTCAAGCAGCTTTAAAAAGATATGCTCAAGAGTTAGGGTTTTATCTCACTGGTGGTATTATAACTGCTATTCCTTTTGTTGGTTATTTTTTGGGTCGTTTTGGAAAAGATGCAGTTATAGAAACAGGTAAAGGAATAGTTAAAGGTGGTAAATTTATTAACAGAAAACAAAAAGAATTAAGAAATATAGCAACAGAATTAACAACTGAAAGTGCTGAAGAATTAGGTAGGATAGGACGACGCATTGCTCCTTTACCCGCACCTGAACAAGTTCCTCTTGGTTCTAAACTTAGAGATAAAATTCCTGCTGTCATTCAAGATAATGTTGTAACTAAACAAATTGCTAGATGGAATACTGCGGTAGGTGAGATTGCTTCTAGTCGTGCAGCATTACCAAAAACATTATATAATAATGCAGTAGAAAGAAAAAATGCTACTGATAGTATTATGACTGAAGTGAACTTTGAATTAAAACAATTACGTGAACTTCAAACTAAATATGGTATATCTGACGAAGCCTTTGAAAAAGCTTTTAATACAGGTAAGTTTCAAGATTTACCTGAAGAATTTGTAACTAAATTAAATCAAGTAACAGAACAAATAAATGTTAATGAAAGATTATTAAATAGGTCTCTTGGTTTAAAAGGTGACTCACGACTTGGACTTCGTGCTGATGGTCAAGATTTTTTTGTGGTACGTTCATACTTAGCAAGTAACCCTGAGTATGTCGCTAAAATTAGAAGAGGTCTTAATGATAAATTAAAACCTAAAGACCTTAAAGATGATCCATATGGCACAAACACTATGGAGTTTATTGATAATGCTAGGAATATGTTACGAAAAAAAGGTGTTCCAGCAGATGAAATAGATGCTCAAATTGATATGATCGTTACTAATCTTCTACCTAATCAAACTAATAAAAATCTTATAGAAAGAGTTGTTGGAATAGGTAAAGATTTAGTGGGTTCAGTCCAACAACAAACTACTAAATCTTTAGCTAAAAGAAAAGATTTAGANGGAGATGTTTTAAATTTATTAGGTCAAGTTAAAAANCCATATAAAAATTTAGAAAATACTTTGTTTGCACAAAATAAAATANTAAGTGAAATAAGATATTTAAANAGTATTGAAAAATTAGCAANAGAAAATGTAGATGGTGATATTAGACTTCCAGGTTTTTTNCCATTNTTGCCTAGTCAAAGAGCTAAGATAACTGCGCCTGATCCTAGTGTAAAAACTTCTACTGGTAAAAAAGGNGTAACTGGTACAGGAAATGAAACACGTATTGATTTAGATACAATAGCTAAAGATGCTATAGGTAGATTTGGNGGTGATAGTGGTGCTATTTTAAAANATTTAGTAAGCACCCCTGAGTTTGCAAGGATTGTAAGTAGGGGAGTTGATCTGTATAATCCAACCAGTAATGGATCATTCATGCGTGGGTTGTCTAAGGCTGCTTCTCTAACTCAAGCTAAAGAAACTTTGTTTGATCCACAAGCTTATGTCTTAAATACAAGTGGTGCCATACAAAGTTTACTTTTAAATGGTCATGCATTTAATCCTAAAAATTACACACAAGCTGTTAGAGAAGTTAAAACACTTGCTAATAAACTTGATGCTAAAGACCCAGAAGCAGTAGCTACTAATGCTATGTTAAAAAGGTTAGGGGTTATTGACCAAGATTTAATTGGCGCACAAATAACTGCAAATGCAGAGATAGTAGGTAGTCAAGTAGCTGGTAAAGGAGCAAAAACTTTTGAAAAAGTTATGGGGAAGTTTGGTTCTGCCTATGGCGCACCAGATACATTTTCAAANCTTGTAGCATTTCAAGCAGAAAAACGATCTGCTATGGCTATTTATCCTAGAAAAAAATTAGTTGGTCCTGGTAAAAAATTTAAAAATAATGCAGAGTACGAAGAATTTATTAACAAAGAAGCAGCCAGGGTTGTTAGAGATACTGTACCAACATACGGTTCTTCACCTAGAGTTGCAAGGGCATTAGCACAAACACCTCTTATTGGTAACTATGTGTTATTTCCAACTGAACTTGCAAGAACATATAAAAATGCTCTAATAGAAAGTGGTAGGGATATTGTTCAAGGTGCTGCTACTTTAAATGCCGCTCAAGTATCAAGAGGGTTACGGCGTAGTGCTGGTATATATACAATGGGTGTAGGATTACCAGCAGCTTATGATCAATTAGATGATATGTTTAGTTGGGATGATTCTACTCATAGAGCTTTTAATTCTACAGGTGCGCCATACCAACGTGGTGGAAGACATATACCACTTGAAGGTTTAATTTTAGATGAAACTGCTGGCGATAGTATTACACGAGATCAAGTTAAAAAACAATTCCCTAAAGAAACTTTTGAAAATATTAAAAAAGAACTTAATTTTAAAGGTAGTTATGATAAATTCATAACTGAAAGACTTAAAGAACAAAAACAAAATTTTAAACCTTTTATACGAACACGCACGATGCACTCAAGTAGTGTTGAATTTATGGATCAACTTAATTCTATTGGCCGTTTAGCTTTTGCTAGATCTTTTGGTGATGATAGAATGACAAGTGAAATGATTGATGGTGCTATTGGTAGTATACGTGATACCGCTCTTAATTCTTATATTTCTCCTAAAGCATTAGTGGATAGAGTTTTGTCTGCCTTTGTAGGAGTAGATATTAAAACTGGTAGACCTTTATACGATGAAGCTGTAGGTGCTACGACAGCAGATAAGATATTAGATTTTGCTTCAATATTAGCAGAGTCAGGTCAAGGCGGTGCGTATAAAATTGTTGAAGAATATTTAAAAGGTAAAGATGCTGAGAAACTTATGGGAGAAGCAATAGCAACAAATAGATTTGGAACTCCATATAATACAGATGATCTGCTTACATGGGTAGCTACAGGAGGGCGTACCAGAACTCATAATGTAAACCAACGATTTGGTTATTCTATTTACAGAGATTTAAAAGCTATTGATGAACTTACAAATAATTTTAAAACAATTTTAAAACAACAAGAACCATCATTAAAAACTTCTGATGATATTAAAAAAATTGTAAATGAGTACAAAGAACTTCAAGAAAGAAAAAGAGTAGGTTTACAAAATCTTCATGATAAATTAAATACTTTTACTGATGTTTATTATAAAAGAAGATATTATGATAAAAATAAAAATATTAAAGAAGAAACTAAAAAACTTACTAGAGAGGATGTTATTAGATTTGCCACTAGAGATTTAAGATATAACCCTTCTACTGATTTATTAGTTACACTTAGCCAAGATGATTATAGTAAAGCATTTATGTTACCTGATTTATCGCTTTTTGAAACTAATGATTTACAAAATCTCACGCCAGATTTAATGAATATAGGTTTTAGAGGAGATGCTTATAAAGAGTTAGTAACACAACTAGCTGATGCTGCAAAAGAGTATGTTAAAAAACCATTATTTACAGAAGAAGAAATTGAACAGCGTAAGTTTGAAGATAAAGATATGGATTTATAATGTTAGAACTAGGACCAAGAGAACTTGTTACACTAGGCACAGTACTGGCTGGTCTGGCTGCTACATGGGGCGTACTCAAGACTACAATACGTAGTATGGTTAATGACCTGGAAGAGTACAAGCAAGAGCTTAATGACATTGCTACTAGACTAGACAAGGCAGAAGCTAAAATGGCTGTTGCTATTAGTTCTATAGATATTATGTCCAATGATATATTGTCTCCTCAGATATTGAAGAAGCAGTCAGAGAGAGATGGGGCAGTAGAGGAACGTCTACGTTCACTAGAAAAGAGTGTTGATAAATTTAACAATATGCACAATGGCTCACATCCACCTGTGGGCAAGGGAGTTGTTTAATGTGGGATTTTTTTACAGAAGACGAACTAAAGTGTAAGGGTACTGATGAGTGCAATATGGATGAAGAGTTTATGGAAATGCTTGTGGCTCTACGATATGCCTACGACAAGCCTATGGTTATATCTTCTGGCTATAGGGACGCTTCATATAATCAGGTTATAGGTGGGGCTAAGAACTCACCACACCTCTTTGGTAAGGCAGTAGATGTACTGGTATCTGGTAGGGATGCTTATGAGTTGATGTCTCTTGCTATGGAGAAGGGCTTCTCTGGTATTGGCATATCTCAGAGAGGACCACATGAGAGTAGATTTATACATATAGATACAATGGAAGACAGTGACACGCATCCACGGCCTTGGGTATGGAGTTATAAGTAATGGACCCGTTAACACTAGCTGCTATCACAGGAGGCTTCGCTGCTGTTAAGTCAGCAGTGCAGGGTGTGCGTACTGCTCTTAATACAGCAGAGGACGTAGGTGCTATTGCTGGGCAGATAGATAGGTTATTTAAAACTCACTCAGAAGCTAAGAAAAGAATTGACTCTGCTTCTAAAGATAAGAAGTTAAAGAATAACAAGTGGGCAAAGTTTGTAAAGTTTAGGCTCAAGGATGACGGTGACGACGAGACATCACTGGCTAATGTGGCAGCAGCCAAGCTTGCTCAGAAACAACAAGAAGAAGATATCAAAAGATTATCTCTTGAAATTAATAAACGCTTTGGTGCTGGCACATGGGATGAAGTGTTAGAAGAACAACAGAAGCGGATAGAAGAACGTAAAGAAAGAATTAAGAAACAGAAAAAAGAACAACAGTTAAAAGCAGAGCGCAAAGCACTCCAGCAAAAAGACTTATGGCAGACAGTATTGATTGAATCTGGTAAGCTAATAGGTATTGGATTGTTTATAGCTGGTATGGTAGCCTTTATATGGTACAATAAAGCATAATGCTTTGTACGGGCCATACAGCCTCATACAAGAGAATTAGCTTCTTCAGGCAGGGGTAGGTCCACAGACCCTAGAGATGCCCCCTCCTCGTCGCTCTCTGGCGGTAAATCCTCGAAGAAGTGGTGTGCAAAATCACATTTCTCTAGCAGAGCTACAACTTTCTCATAACCTAGTACATTCAGGCACCCTATGATGGCAACCTCTAGGGTGTCTTTGTCTGTTGATATTTTACTATCACTATTTGCACCACGTATCCTAGATAAAAG